>JACCEE011511062.1_pt1 | contig 18357 bp, 16 predicted proteins | sample 7449931 | NCBI WGS metagenome assembly JACCEE01 (sample SAMN15323457, study PRJNA562643) | freshwater metagenome | isolation source: river surface water | place: USA:Blue River Watershed | collected 2017-08-19 | reverse complement strand
TTCGAATAAAAAGTGATATCCATCCCTGAATATCACTCTGTTTTAGATTAATTTAGTCATTATTCTAATTTCATTGCGTTAACACTGAATATTAACCATAAAAAAGAAGAGTCAATTAACTCTTCACAATCATCTAAACAATTTACATGGCGTATAAATTGATAGTTTTCTTCTCCTTCCAACATAAATATAATAAAATCAAATCAATATTCATACTATTGTGGACATTTTCTTATTTTTAATGTAAATTCTATGTTTTTATGAATGATGTTCAATTTTCCAATAGTGATGCAAGTATAATTGATAATTGACTCTTAGTTCTTACTTTAGGAACCATTTTCTGTAATACTAATCGATTTACAACTCGAGGTACAGGTTCATCCTTAATCATAAGTAATAATTCTTCAATACTTGAATTATCTTCGATTCTATTCAGATTCAAAAAATGAAAAATAAGATTCTCATAATTATCTTGAGGAGTATAATTTATTGTTCTAATTTTATGTACTAAGCTAATGTACTTTAAATGTAAATAATCTCTTTCAAAATACGAATGAATAAACATAACTCTAAAAATCATTAATATTTGATTAAGAAAACTATTAGAATTAAGCTGATCGTTTAATTGATAAAATGATCGAATAACAATAGCTTCATTCTTATTGAATAATAGATGAAACATTTGTAGAAATATATCATCTGAAAATTTCTCATTAATTAAAGCACTTATTTGAATATGATATCCCCAAAGTTCCGGATTAAAATAAACCGAGAATCCTAAATAATAAATAAGAATTACTTGTAAAGATTCATGATAAAATTCGAATTTAGATATAAAATCTTTGAGTTCAACTTCATCCAATATATCAAATGATTGATACCATTTAACAATTTTAATTAGAACTTTGTAATCTTCATTCCACAGAAAATTATCCTTTACTTTAAAATTCGTATCTTCTAAGATTACACTTAAATACTTTGTTGAGATTTTTGAATTTTGAAGTAAATATACGTAAAATGCTTGTATGCAAGAATCAATTAGATGTTGGTCCACTTCATTAATTCGAAACTTCTTATTGAATCGATTGAGAAATATATTAACAATTGATGAGTCATAAACAACTTGTCCATTCTCAATTCTTGATAAAGTAGATCGTGAACAAATTGTAATGTTTTGATCTAAATGATTTAATCCATCTCTTTTATCAATGTAAATAAACTTATCTTGCCTCAGATTAGGATTATTAGTTAGTGCCAATAATCTTTTTCTTTCATACTTAATCCAATACCCTAATCTTGAATGTAGTCTCTTTATTAAGTTTTTATTCATACCTTGTCCAAGTCTTTTTAACAAATTAAAACCCGATTAAACGGGTTTAATAAATGTCCCAAAAGGTGATATATTCCCTGAGAGTCAGGTGGGTAACATGTGTATATTCTTAGGATTCCTAGCAATGCCAGGCCTTCACACAAATATGCAACTTCCGTTTCCCTTATATCGAAGTGTCGGAAATAACGTTGTCCTTTTGGGTATCTAAATTATATCATATTTTACTTCTTATCAATCAAAATATGTAATTCATTTAATTGTTTTTCATCTACTTGACTTGGTGCATTGGTCAATGGGCATCGAGCAGAAGCATTCTTAGGGAATGCAATGACATCACGTAGTGAATCAGATTCAGTAAGAACCATCGCAAAGCGATCTAAACCAAATGCAATACCACCATGTGGAGGTGTACCATATTTAAATGCATCTACGAAGAAACCAAAACGTTCATTGATTTGCTCATCTGTAAATCCAATCATTTCAAACATTGCTTTTTGCATAGCTTGATCATAAATTCTTAATGAACCCCCAGCAATTTCATACCCATTTAAAACTAAATCATAGGCATGAGCCATTATTTTATCTGGATTTGATTTTAAATACTCAATATCAGTTGTTTTTGGACGCGTAAATGGATGATGTTTCGCAACGTATTTTTGACTTTCATCATCATACTCAAACATTGGGAAATCGACAACCCATAGATATGAGAAATCAGATTTACTTGTTAGATTTAACTTATCACGTAAAGCTAAACGAACTGCACCTAAAGCATTTGCGGCCTTCTCCCATTTGTCAGCTGTCATAAGAATTAAATCATTTTCTTTTAAGTTAAGAATCTTAACACAGTCATTAATTTCTTGTTCAGATAAGAACTTCGCTGCAGGACCTTCTAATTGATTATTGACATACTTAAGTACGACTAAACCTTTAGCTCCATTCTTCTTTGCAACATCCGTTAATGCATCAGTTTCTTTACGTGTAAAACTTGCACCATTTTCTAATACAATCGCCTTTATTGAACCATCTTTATTCTCAAGTGCAGACTTAAAGACTTGGAACTCTGAATTCGCAAATACTGTCTTCATTTCATTTAATCTGAGTTCGAAACGATTATCTGGTTTATCACTTCCATAAAAATTCATCGCATCGTTATAACTTAACTTTAAGAATGGTGTCTTTACATCCAATCCTAAGACTTTCTTCATAACATCCTTCGTCATTGCTTCAATAATCTCATGAAATTCATTCTCATCTAAGAAGGAAGTTTCAATATCGACTTGAGTAAAGTCAAGTTGACGGTCTGCTCTTAAGTCTTCATCTCTAAAACAACGTGCTATTTGATAATAACGTTCTAAACCAGAAACCATTAATAATTGCTTAAAGATCTGTGGAGATTGAGCTAATGCATAAAACTCACCTTCATGAACACGTGATGGAACTAAGTATTCACGAGATCCTTCTGGAGTTGACTTCGTTAACATTGGAGTTTCTACATCAATGAAACCATTGTCATCTAAAAAATTACGCATCGTACGAACAATCTTCGCACGTTGAATCAACTTCTTTTGCATAACGGGTCTACGTAAATCTAAATAACGATATTTTAGACGTGTATCTTCAAGCGCATCCGTTTCATCTTGAATAATCATAGGCGTTAATTCAGCTTGATTTATAATGTTAAATGAAACAACCTTAATTTCGATTTCACCTGTACTAATCTTTGGGTTGGCATCTTTTCTTAAGATAACTTCCCCTTTGATTTCAAGAATATATTCGTTACGTACATCCTTAATACTTTCACTTAAGGATTCATCGAAAACACATTGTGTAATCCCTTCGCGATCTCTAAGATCGATAAAAACAATCGAACCAAAATTACGACGTTTACTAACCCATCCAACGAGTGTAACAATTTCTCCTAAATTCTTTGGTGTTAACTCACCACAATTATGTGTTCTATTCATGTTCTCCTCCATGATGATGATCATGATCACATACATGATCTTCATTTAACCAATGATCTAATTGATGCAAGATTTCATTTTCTGATACGGTAACTTGTTCCTGTGTTTTTATTAATTTAAGAACAACTTGACCCTTACTCATTTCATCTTTACCGAGTAAAATAACAATCTTTGCATTCTTTCTTTCTACACTCTTAAACTGTGATTTAAACGATTTACGATAGTAATCATATTCTGCTTTATACCCATTTAGACGTAGGAAATTACTCAAGTGATACGCATAATCAAGTGCTTCATCATCCAATGTTACACAGAATACATCAAGTTCTTTTTCATCGGCTAAATCAATTCCTTCCGCATTTAATGCGACAAGTAATCGTTCAATCCCCATTCCAAAACCAATACCACTGAGCTCAGGCCCCCCAAAATCAGATACGAGTGAGTCGTAACGACCACCACCAAATACAGTCGCTTGAGAACCCATGTCTTTATTGACACTTACAACTTCAAACACAGTATGTGTATAGTAATCGAGCCCTCTAACCAAACGATCTGAAATTTCAACTTCAACACCTGAATCTTCTAATATTTGAATAAGTTTCTCAAAATACTCTCTTGATTCATCATTAAGATAATCTCTTAACTTAGGTGCTTCTAGGAGTGATGGATGATTCGCATCAACTTTACAATCAAGAATTCGTAAAGGATTTTGTTCATAACGTCTTTGACAATCTTCACATAAATCTGGTAAATGTGAACTAAAGTGTTCTTTCAATGCTGTTTTATAAGCGGCTCTACTTTCGTTATCTCCTAAAGTATTAACTAATACTTTAAGATCATTTAAACCTAAGGTACGAACAAAAGTTAAACCCATACCGATTACTTCCGCATCAATATAAGGTGTCTTATCACCTAATACTTCAACTCCAAATTGATGGTGGATACGCATGCGACCTTTTTGAGGACGTTCATATCTAAAACATGGGCTAACATAGTAGTACTTAAAAGGCATATCCGGTTGAGTAAAGAGCTTGTTCTCAACAAAAGAACGAATCAATCCAGCAGTTCCTTCCGGTTTAAGACTTAATGAACGATCGCCACGATCTTTAAATGTATACATCTCTTTATTGATGACATCACTGGAATCGTTGCCTCTCGCAAATACCTCAGTATGTTCAAACTCAGGTGTACGAATTTCATCAAATCCATAAACATTCATCATTTCTTTAATCAATGCTTCAATCTTATGCCATTGTCTAACTTCTTTTCCAAAGACATCTTGTGTTCCTCTTGGAACTTGAAACTTACTCATTTTATTCCTCCTTTAAATAAAAAAAGCCTCCTACATAAGGACGCTTTCACGTGGTACCACCTTAATTTGTATCGAAATACACACTCAACTGGATAACGGCAGCCCGTCTAACTCTACTAAGTTCAAGTTAGCTTCTCCTAGGTGTCCATTTATAACCCCAAATAGAACTTTCACCACTTCGTTCCTCTCTACAAAATAAAGGCAATAAATCTCCTAATCAACGAATTTATTCAATTTTATCACAAAACAATCAACTCAACAACTAAGATTGAGCACGATGTACTTCAAATACATTTTCTATTTTTCTTAAGTTAGCCATAACAATTTGTAAATGATCCGCATCCGTCACAACAACCGTTAAATAGGTAGAAGCGGTAATCTTATCTTCATTTACCGTAGAATTAACCGCAACTAATCCTGCTTTACATTGGTTGATGATTGTTACTATATCCGAAATCAAGAATGATCGATCTTGTGCAAGAATATAAAGTTTTACTTCATACTTACCTTCTTTACGCTCTTCATCCCATTCAACCGTAATTAAACGTTTAGTTTCATTTTTAACGTTAATACAATCGGTACGATGAACCTTAACTCCTTGACCCTTTGTAATAAAACCAACAATTGGATCTCCAGGCACAGGTGAGCAACATCCCGCTAAACTAATCATCATTGAATCCACACCAGAAACGCGAATACCTGATTTAGATATTGTTTTCTTGGATTGATTACTCTTAAACATTCTTTCTAAATTAAAGTTATCAAGAATACCTTTTCTTTGTTGAATGTTGAGTTTTTCAAAAACAGCAGGCATCGCGAGTGATTTTACCGCAATGGCGTAATAAAAATCGTTGATGTTATTAATCGCGAAATATTGGAATACACTTTCTAAACGCTTACTGCCAATTAATTCTTTATCATCAATCTCACGGCGTTTACATTCTTCCCTAAAAAGATGTTCACCCTTTTCAATCGTTTCTGATCGATCATCCATTTCTTTCTTCTGCAAGAAATTACGGATTTTACTCTTCGCATGAGCTGTTTTAACAATCTTCAACCAATCTTCTGATGGTCCATTGGATTGTTTCGAGGTACGAATGGAAACAACATCCCCAGTTTTGAGTGGAGTATTGAGTGGGACTAAGACATTATTAACGATAGCACCTACTGTAGAATGTCCAATTTCAGTATGAATACGGTACGCAAAATCAAGTGGAGTTGCGCCATTTGGCAAGTCAATAACTCTCCCTTTTGGAGACATGACATAAACATTCGCCTCAAAAACATCGTGCGTTAGAATATCCATGTATTCATCCGCATCTTTACTCTCTTGAGTTAATGCTCCAAAATCCTTAAACCAAGATAGTCTCTCTTCGATTTCTCTCTGAGCTTTTTCTTGATTATACTTACTTCCTTCTTTATATCGCCAATGAGCTGCGACCCCTTTTTCCGCAATCGCATCCATCTCTTCTGTACGAATCTGTACCTCATAAATACTACCCTCTTCACCCACAATTGTGGTATGTAAAGACTGATACATATTCATTTTAGGCATCGCAATATAATCTTTTAATCGTCCTGGAATCGGTCTATATTTCGCATGAATATAACCCAATACTTCATAACAACTTACATCATCTGAAGTTACTATTCTGATGGCATGTAAATCTAATATTTCATCAAAGCGTTTATTCTTCGTCGTCATTTTCTTATAAATGCTATATAAGTGTTTTGAACGACCGAATATTCTAAACTTTAAACCATTCTTGGTTAATAATTCCGTAATATCTTTAATCATCGTCATAACCTGACGATCACGTTCAGCTTTTCTAATTTCTACAAGATGTGCAATCTCATAGTATTTATCTGGGTATAGATAATAAAAACTTAAATCTTCTAATTCATTTTTTATTTCACTAATCCCTAAACGATGCGCAATTGGAGCATAAACATCCAATGTTTCTGCCGCAATCTTTTTCTGCTTTATCTCAGACATATATTGAAGCGTACGCATATTATGAAGACGGTCTACAAGCTTAATCAAGATTACTCGAATATCTTTAGCCATCGCAATAAAAATCTTACGATGATTAACAGCCATATATTCTTTTTCATCTTTAAACTCGATATTACCAATCTTGGTGACACTCTCAACTAAGGTTGTAATCTCCTCATCGAATTCCTTAACCATTTCATCATGAGTAACACCACAATCTTCGATAACATCATGTAATAAACCTGCCGCAATCGCTTTTGGCCCAAGTTTTAAATCTGAAAGGATATACGCTACATTTAACAAGTGTATGATGTATGGTTCACCACTCTTACGATACTGATCTTTATGCTTCTCTTGTGCATAGAGAAAAGCTCGATTAATTAAATCGAGAGATTCTTGATCTGGATAATAGGTTTTAACCTGATCAAGTATAGCTTGTATCGTTACATCTTGTTTTTTGCCTTGCATTGTTTTCTTCTTTTAAAAATCGAAGACATGTCTTCGATTAATCATAATTCACGAGTGTAAAGACAGGATAATTCTTTAGAACGTCACGTCCCTTTAATGCATTAAGTTCAATTAAGAATGCACAGCCAACCACTTCACCACCAAGTTGTTCCACTAAGCGGATTGTTGCTTCAACAGTACCACCCGTCGCAAGTAAATCATCAACGATTAAAACGCGTTGACCTTTCTTGATGCTATCCTTGTGAACATGTAATTCATTTTTACCATATTCCAAGGCATAACTAAAACTTACAGTTTCACGAGGTAACTTCCCTGGTTTACGAACTGGAACAAATCCAATATTTAATTCGAAAGCAACTGGACAACCAAAAATAAAGCCTCTTGATTCAGGTCCTACAACGATTTCTGCATCCACTTCACGCGCAAATTGAACAATTTCTTGTGTTGCTTGATGAAATGCTTCACCATCACCCATTAATGGTGTGATGTCTCTAAATAATATCCCTTCAATGGGAAAATCTTGAATATCCGCAATATATTTTTTATAATCCATAGCTATCTCCTATAACAGGTTAATTATAACAAAACCAATTCAAATTACAAGAAAGACTGAGTGGTTAAACAATCTTATTCAAAGCTTTCAATTAAGATCTTTAACTTTCTTACTCCTCTAAATTCATCCAATGTTATTCTACCAATAAAGCTATTGAAATCGGATTTAATCAATCGTTCATCTAACTGATTTTGAAAATAAACTGCACTTAAAACTGAACCAAAAATCATGATTTCAAAACTAATACCACCTCGAATTAATCGATTACTCTTAATTAAATAATCATTAAATCTAAATGAAGGTATTTCAATTCCTTGTCCAAAAGGTCCATACTGATATAATTCATCGAATACTTGAATACTTAACCATTCAGGTTTAATTTCTAGATAATGTGTATTATCCCCTAATTGGACAAGCGCTTCTTTATTTTGATTTATTAATTGTTTAAACTCTTCCACATTTTCGATATCTAACTCAAGACCTGCAGCTTGCGCATGTCCACCAAAGCGATTTACAAGCGGTAAAGCGGGTTGTACAAGCATTCTCAAATCAATCGATCCAAAAGAACGTGCACTTCCCTTCAAACGATTACCTTCACGATTCAATACAAATACGGGTTTCTTGAGCTCTGATGCTAAGCGTCCAGCTGTTATACCTACAATTCCTTCATGGAATGTTTCGTCATAAAGAACACTTACCTCTGATTCATCAATTAATTCTAATGCTTTAACATACATCTTTTGATTAATCTCTTTTCGTAGATCATTAATCTTAATCATCTCTTTTGAAAAAGCATCAATTGAACTCGTATTATCTAAACATAAGTACTTAACAACCTGATTAACATCAATAATATCGGCTAACCTACCTACAGCATTTAATTTTGGAACTAATTGAAATGCTATATCCGTTTCGTTATAGTTCGATTTCTCATTAAGTAAATTCAATAATACAGGTGTTTGATGATTATTAATCTCTTTTAATCCTTGAATAACACAAGCTCGATTAAACCCCCACAAAGGCATTAGATCCGCTATCGTCGCAATCGCAGCTAGACTAACATTAAATGCATCATAACCCATTAATTGTTCAGATAAGTTATACGCCAATCCACTCCCACACATATCATGATAATCTTCATCTAATAAATTTGGATGGACTAAACAATCACATATAACTTCACCTTCATAACTGTGATGATCAAGGATAATGGATGTCTTATTTGCTTCTTTAATCAATTTTAAAGACGAATCAGCACTAACTCCATTATCAACCATAATAAATAGGTCATAACCTTTATCAAGCGCTAAACGAACGGTATTATCGTTTAAACCATATCCTTCTTTGAATCGATTTGGTATATAGTATCCAACATTCGCATTTAATTTCTTTAACGTACGATAAAGTATCGTAGTGGAACAAATACCATCCGCATCATAATCACCACAGATAATAATCTTATGATTTTTCTGAATGGATAAATTAATTAGATCTTCTGCTTGTTTAAATAGTTTGTGTTTAGAGACTTTAAAATTAATGGGTTTATAGAACTGTTCAATTTGATGTTCATTTAACGCATTGAAGTCAATAATAGCTTGGATTAGTGAATTTTGATTTATCATAGAATAAGTTTAACATATAAAAAGAGTGGAAATATTCCACTCTTAGTCATTTATACCAATTATAACCATTTCTTCAGGTTCATTACTCTTTTTCTTTGGTTTAGCTTTTACTACTTTAGGTTTACGATTAATTCGAACCCAGTACCAGAATTGAGCCGCAATGAAAATCGAAGAATAAGCACCCGCAATTAATCCAATTAACATCGCAAAGTTAAAGTTAAAGATCGCTCTAGAACCTAATCCAATCAAGAATACAATTGGAACTAAAGTTGTGATGGTGTTATACATCGAACGTTGAACAGTTGCTTGTAGAGATTCATTAACAATCTTCTTATACGCTTCCTTAGACACATGTTTAGTACCTAAAGCATTAACATTTTCACGAATACGGTCAAAGATAACAATCGAGTCGTCAACTGAGTAACCAATAATCGCTAAGATAACTGCAATGAGTTCTACGTTGAACTCTAAACGGAATATTGCAAACACCGCGAACACGATTAAGATGTCATGAACAAGGGCTAAAATCGTTGAGAACGCATAGTCAAATTCAAATCGAACAGTAATAAACAATAGAATGAATACCCATGCAAGTAATGAAAGAATCAATGCATTACGAATCAATTCATTACCAACCACCGGAGTAACAACGCTATCATTCATTTCTAAGCCATACTTTGTTAACATCGATTGACCGATTGTATCAATTTCAGTACGATCAAGTATCTCACCCGTAGTGACATAGGCAACCTTATCACCCGATAGTTGAACTTTAAATTGAGTTAAACCAACTTCATTTAAATCTTCGATTAACTTTTGTTCTTCAATAGGAACCATAGAGTTAATGGTTAATTTAGAACCTGATGTGAAGTCAATACCAAGATTCAAGAAACCATTACCTTGGGCAAAATTTACAATACCGAAAATTAAGCCAGCCATTAGAATCGCAGCACTACCAAGTATGAATCCTTTAGAAATTTTAACAAAATCAACACCAACAAACCAGCCAAAATATCTCTTTTCTTCACCCTTACTTACATCAGGAATATGTTCATTCTTAACACCAAAGTAAGTCTTCTTATCATCAAATTTACCAGACTTAACCAATAAACCTAACAAGAATTTAACGAAGAATACATTAATCATTAATGTCGAGAAGATCGTGACCATTAACATGGTCGCAAAACCCTTAACTGCACCTGTACCATACATGTACATTAAGAATGCCGCAATAAAGGTTGTAAATTGAGAATCGAAAATTGTACGCCAAGCTAAGTGATGACCTTCATCAAAAGCTGTTTTTAGTGAACGTCCCAATAACAATTCATCTTTAATACGCTCAAAGGTAATAATATTCGCATCCACGGTCATACCAACCCCTAATACAAGAGCCGCAATACCTGGTAATGTAAATACACCACCCATAGAGTTATAGATTAACATCGTTACAAAGATATAAAGTACAAGCATTAAAGCGGATACAATACCTGGTAAACGATAAACAAGAATCATAAATATGGCTACACCAAGCACACCTAATAAACCTGCAAGCACAGTAACAGAGAAAGCATTTAATCCAAATTCAGCACTAACAACATTGGAATAAATTTCAGTCATCTTAACTGGTAAAGATCCAGAGTTAATTAAGTTCGCTAATTGACGAGCTTCTTCATCCGTGAAAGAACCTTTGATGATCGCATCTCCGTTAATACCTTGGTTAACACTTGCTGCAGAGATATACTTTGGAGCTTCTTTGCCAACTTCAGCTTTATAGGAATCAACACCTTCTTCAAAGTCCAACCATGTGACAATAATATTATTGCCAGTTGGCATTTCAGATACTTTCTTAGTTAATTCATAAAATTTATCTGTGTCATTAATCTTTAGAGTAACCACAACAAATCCATTTTCGTAACCTAAAGAAGCACCACCTTCAGTTAAAATATCCGCATCCGCTAATAAATTATCATTCACATCTCTAAATGTTAAATTTGCAGTCGTTGAAATAATTTCACGCGCTTCTGCTTGATCTTTAACTCCAGCTAATTGAATACGAACACGGTTATCCCCTTCAGTAGAAATATCAGGTTCATTTACCCCTAAGACGTCAATACGTTTACTAATACTCTGCGTAATAGCACCCATATCCGGTAAACTAGCCCCATCTTTTAAAGGACTAACTTCATAGACAATTTCAAATCCACCTTGAAGATCAAGGCCAAGGGTCATACCCTTTTGAATATTTGGATAAAAACCAATTACTGTCGCCAATAATACAAGTACGGTTAATCCAAATATAATTAATCGACTATTCTTTTTCATTCATTCCCTCCAACCATATAAGCAAAATCTGCCAATGATTTTTTCCGACCATCAATTACGGCCTTTTTAGCTAAATAAGCTACAATTTCATCTTCATTAATCGACATAATATCATTTATAATATCATGTAATTTTGCAGGCATCCCTGCTTTCCATCTCATCGCCATCAAAGCCTGTTTTAATTGCTCATAACTTAGATTTGGTAAACTATTCTTTTGAATCATACCAAGTTTTAACGAGATTGTTAATTCTATTTCTTCAGTCATTAAAAAAAAGTCGTTCATAGTTTCACCTTACTGCTGTATTATTATAAAACATTATACCAATGAATTAAAGTTATTCTTTTAATGAGTTTACAGACTCTTTAAATAAACGACCCCTTTGTTCATAATTATCAAACTGATCATAACTTGCACAAGCAGGTGAAAGTATTATTTTATCTCCTGAACGTGCTTGTTTATACGCTAAATCAAGCGCCATAACCATATCATCGACACATTGAGTTTCTGGATATAATTGCTTGAATTGTTCCTTCGTATCACCAAACGCAATAAGTATTTTAACTTTTGATAAATATGGACGTAAAGCTTCAAACCCTGTTTTCTTATCATATCCACCTGCTAATAAAATAACCGGTTGATCAAACGCCTCGAGTGCTACAACTGTAGATTCCGCTGTTGTTGCTTTGGAATCATTAAAGAAATCGATCCCATTAAGTGTTCTGATATATTCTAAGCGATGTTCAACGCCTACAAAGTTTTCAATCGAATCACGAATCAAATCAACCGATACACCCATTAAATAAGCCATGGATGCCGCAACCATCGCATTACTTACATTGTGCATTCCAACAACCTTTAATTTTGATGCATCAAACAAAACGATATCTTGGAAATAGACCAACTGATCTTTAACATAAATGTCCGCATTACCCTTTAATGAAAAGTTATAACATTTAGCTTTAACATTCTTCGTTAATCTAATTATATTTTCATCATCAATATTACGTAAGTAAACATCATTTTCATCTTGATTCATAAATACTCTGCACTTCGCATCGTAATATTCGCTCGCATTACTAAATACATCAAGATGATCTGGAGCTAAATTAAGAATTGTACTAATCTTTGGTTTAAATGTCTCGCAACCCAACAATTGAAAAGCCGCAATTTCTAATGCACAATCCAACTCAATATTCCCTTTTTGATAGACAACTTCACTCATCGCTAAACCAATATTCCCACAAGCTGTATTATTCTCGTTCTTACACTTTAAGATAGCCTCTAACATTGAAGTAGTGGTTGTTTTACCATTTGTACCAGTTATAGCCGCAATTTGATACTTAGATGTATAACGTAACGCTATTTCAATCTCGTTATAGATAAAGTATCCTTGTTTGATAAAACCCTGTATAAACTCATTCTTATGAGAAATACCAGGATTCTTTATAATCAAATCAAATTGTTCATTCCATAGACTTATTGGATGAGGTCCTTCAATAATCTGAATCGAATCGAGAGCATCAAACTGAGTTTTATCAACCGACTTTTGGTCCAAAAGAATACATTCATATCCTTCTTTAACTAATAATTTTGTTATTGCAATACCACTACGTGCTGCGCCAATAATAAGTGCTTTCATCGATTAACTCCTATCCATAAACCAATTATCATAGAAACTAAGCCTAAGAACCAGAAGAAATAAACAACATTCGTTTCCTTCCATCCAGACAAAGTATAACTATAATGAATTGGAGTATATTTAAATACACGCTTTTTGAATAATTTTACAGATCCAATTTGAATCATGACACAAAGCGTTTCATAGATAAATACCGCCATGATAAACACAAAGCTAAACTCTTGTTTTAATACAAGTCCAATTGCAGCTAACACAGCCCCAAGTGCTAAAGCACCAGTATCACCCATAATAATCTTTGCTGGATGCTTGTTAAACCACAAGTATCCCAAAAGTGATGCGATTAAAGCACATATAAATGCAAAAACAAATGTCTCATTTTGTAAATACGCAAATATTGCAAAAGGAATCAAAGCAATTAGACTAGTTCCCCCCGCTAAACCATCCATTCCATCGGTTAAATTAACCGCATTACTGGATCCAGTAAATAGAAACAATACAAATGGAGCATAAAGCAAACCTAAATTAATCGAAAAATCGGTAAATGGTATTTCAATACTCGAAGATAATTCTTGTCTGAAAATAAAATAGAATATCATCGCTAAAACCAGTTGCATCATAAACTTTGTACGAGCACTTAAACCTTTATTGTTCCGCTCAAGGATAATCTTATAATCATCAATAAATCCAATTAATCCATAAGCTACATAAACTAATAACACTAAAACAATTCGAGTGTTTAATAAACTATTAGGATAAATAACAATTAAACTTAATACAGGAATTAACACAAATAAAACACCGCCTAAACTCGGTGTTTTTGCTTTCGCTTTAAAACTATCCAATGAAAACTCACTAACAATTTGTTGGTGCTGTTTTTTATTTAAAAACTTGATAAAGAGTGGGTATAAGATTAAACTTAGCACAAAACTTAATCCACTGACGAGTAACACTTGCATACATTTCCCTCTTAACGTACAACATTATAACACACTATTCAAAATGTACTTCAATGACCTCATCTCCACGAATTTCTTGATCAACCTCTAAACTACTCGAAACAGCTAAGCCTTCTCCAACTAATACAACCTTAACATCCATTAACTCAAACAAGGATAAAACATCCTTCTTATTCATACCTATAATATCAACCATTCTTAGATTCTTCGTATCCGTTAGTAAGAATATTGGTTGATTGTTTATAATACGCATATTGGATTTCGGATACTGATTAATTACAGAATTACCATCACCCAATACAATAATTTGATTCGTATGAACTCTTAAATCATCTAATGCATAATTTAACGAGTGATTGATATAGTTCTTCAATTCAAAATCATTTATCTCAGTCACCACTACATTACTTTCTTGATTATCAACTTGTTTACGATAGTTATTGACTAAAGCTACTGTACGGATTAATTGCTTAATCGGAGTTGTCCCTACATGTGCATTATTATTCACTGGCGCATTAAATGCATAATAAATCATAATTTCAGGATTATCTGCAGGCAAACCAATCACAACAGAATAAATATATTGGTCCTTTGAATATTCTTTATCTACAATCAACTGAGCAGTCCCTGTTTTTGCCAAAATATCAACTTCATCTACTTTATAGAAACGTCCAGTACCCGTTTCATATTCCACAACCAATCGCATTAAATCTTGTACATGTTTTGCGGTTTCAGGTTTGATTGCTTGTCCAATGATACTTGTTTCATTTTGCTCAACAATCTCTTGCGTTTTGGAATTTACCACTTTATCGACAACATAAGGCTTTACCATCGTACCCTCATTAAAGATTGCTGTATACGCCTGTAATATTTGAGCCATATTCACTGAAATGCCTTGACCATACCCTACGGTTAATTTATCAAGTGGCCAGGTATAGTTAATCGAACCAATCGTTTCACTCATATTCTCAATATTAACTTTATTCTTGAATCCAAATCGAACAAGATATTCCATAAAGATTTCATCATCTAAATAATTAGTCAATAAACTCGCAATCCCTACGTTTGATGAATAAGCAAAACCAATATCATATGTGATATTACCCCATGATCGACTGTTCGCATTTCGAATAGATCCGATACTCTTAGTACTACTTGATAAACGTATCGCATCCCCGTTCTTATCTAAACCCACAATAAATGTATTACTATTAAAGGTATCATTTCCATTATAATTACCTGAATCAATCGCCGCCGCATAAGTAAATGCTTTCAATGTTGATCCTGGTTCATAGATTTTTTGTGTTAAGTAACTTTGATATTCTGTAATATCTTTTTTATTTGGATCAAAACTTGGATATTGACCTACACCTAATATCTTACCCGTCTTAACTTCCATAACAGCACCCCAAACTTCATACGCATTATAGATATCTTTAGTCATTAAAAATGAGGATTCGAGTTGTTCCTGTATAGCTCGATCTAAAGTTAAAACAACATTATATCCATCCTGTGGTTGTGTTACTTCTTCGGGATAACCTGGTAGTGAATAACCATAACGGTCTACAACCGCAACTTTACTACCATCTTTACCAGCAAGTAAGGTATTATAACTTCCTTCGATCCCCATCATTCCTTGTGTTTTATTGTTCTCTTGATTAACAAAACCAATTAAGTAGGACGCAAAATGATTGAGTGGATAATAACGACTTAATGTCTTAGAAAAACCAATTCCAGGCAATTCTAGCGCTTCTATTTCTTCTTTTTGAACAAGCGATAAAGATTTACCATAAATACCAAACTCTGTTTGATAGGATGCACTCAATAATCTTTCTTTAATGTAATCAACCGGCGCATCTAAATAAACAGCTAATGTCTCGGCTGTAGTATCCTTATCCACAACATATGCAGGTTTATTTTTATAGGAGGGACGCGAAGAATCTACAATCGCATAAATTGTATATGTTTCATTGTCTTGAGCTATTATTTCTCCATTACGATCTAAAATAAAACCTCGTTTAGCTTGAAGCGTTTGATTAACAGTATTAACATTTGAACTATACGCTTTTAGGTCAGTTTGACTGTTAAAATGATATCCAACGATACTCACAAGAAAAATATTAATCGATATGACAATTAATACAGATCCAATTAAAAATAAAGTAAAAAGAAGCATGTTACGACTTCTTTTCATATTATTCTCCTTTGTCGATCATCACAACATTTTCTTGATTAACACTTAAACCAGCATCAAGCGCAATTGCCATGACTCTCTCTTTACTGCTTAAGGACTGTATTTCTACACTTAGAACTTCATTTGATTGTTCAAGAAGTGCTATTTCACTTTGAACACCTTGGATTTGAACACTGAGTTGAACATTATATGCTCTTAAAAAAATGGATGAGGCAATATACGCAAATAATGCAAGCGTAAACGCAAGGCCTAATACACCTTGTATTTTGATTCGTTTACGTTTGATACGCGTTATTTTCTTTGCCATACTTATCTCTTTCTTAGTGCCCTCAATTTAGCGGAATGTGCTCTAGGATTTCTTTCTAGTTCCTCTTCTTGTGATGTAATTACTTTTTTATTAACAAGTTCATAATCTGTAACTGGTAGATTTTGTAATGGAATTTTTGATGGAACATCAATAGTTGTTAATTTACTAAAATATTGCTTTACAATTCGATCTTCGAGTGAATGGAATGTTAGAATAACTAATCGTCCATCTGGATTTAATCGGCTAACTGCTTGATCAAGTACAGACTTAAGAACTTCTAACTCTTGATTTACTTCGATACGAATGGCTTGAAAAACTTGTTTAGCCGGATGCCCTTTTTGTTTTAAAACTTTACTCGGATAAGCACTACGTATGATATCCACTAATTCAAAGCTTGTTTCAATTGGTTTAATCTCACGTTGTTTCTCAATTTTACGTGCAATTTGCTTTGCGAATTTTTCCTCTCCATACACTTGGAAAATATAGACTAATTTCTCAAAAGGATAATGATTGATAACTTGATAAGCATCTAAACTTTGGTTTAAATCCATGCGCATATCGAGTCTTGTATCAAATCGATAACTAAAGCCTCGACTTGGATCATCAAATTGTGGTGATGATACGCCTAAATCTAAGAGGATACCATCAATTGTTTTTATATTTATTTCATCTAACTTTTCACTTAAGTGTTCAAAATTAGATTGTATGATTGTCATTTTATTGGGATATTGTAAACTCAGTTGTTTTGCGGTTTCGATTGCTCTTTCATCTTGATCAAAGACTACTAAATGACCATCGACTAATTGATTAAGTATCGCAGTACTATGTCCACCTCTTCCAAATGTTCCATCCACATAGATACCATTTGGCTTGATTGATAAGGCATCAATTACTTCATTAAGCATGATAGGTAAATGTTCCATATTACTTCACATACTCCGTTAATTGTTCCGCAATCTCTTCAAAGGAAGCACTTGCATTCGCATAATACGCATCCCAACGAGTACTGGACCAAATTTCAAAATGATCCACAACCCCTACTACAACACACTCTTTTTCAATCGCAGCTTCTTGAATTAAACTATTTGGAATTAGAACTCTTCCTTGAGCATCAAATTCACACTCTGCTGCTTTAGCGACTAACATATGGACATACATACGGGATTCTCGTTTGGTGTTTGGTAAACTTCTTAATTCATTTAAGATGTTTTCCCATTGTTGTAATGTGTAACCAGTGATACATCCATCTAACCCACGTGCAAGAATAATACGATCTCCCAACTCCTCACGAAAACGAGCCGGAATGATGATTCTTCCCTTACTGTCTGTGTTGTGACGATATTCACCCATCAACATAGTTCCACCACTTTTACCCACAATATGACACTTTCTACCACCATTATAGTCCTATAGGAAACAAAATAAAAGAGATTTTATCATTTTCGATAAAATCTCTATTAATCTTTAAATTAAAAAAGCGAAATTCGCTTTCTTATTTACTTTCGTATTGTCCGCATGCTTCACAAACATGATGAGGCAATTTATACTCACCACATGAAGGACACTTCACCATAGTCGGTGCAGCCAACTTATAATGCGTTCTGCGTTTTGCTTTTCTTGTTTTAGAAACACGTCTTTGTTGTACAGCCATGAATCACACCTCCTCATCATCTTGTGCTTTGTACTCCA
>JACCEE011460692.1_pt1 | contig 18376 bp, 20 predicted proteins | sample 7449931 | NCBI WGS metagenome assembly JACCEE01 (sample SAMN15323457, study PRJNA562643) | freshwater metagenome | isolation source: river surface water | place: USA:Blue River Watershed | collected 2017-08-19 | reverse complement strand
GCACGTAATAGCGCGAGAGCATAGACGAGCGCATGCTGCATAACGCGAAGCCACGTTCATGATTGGCGTAGATTAGTTCATGCGACACCGGTGGAGTGCGCGACAGTATTCCCAACCAGCCAAAAGGATAGACACGTTCGAATAGTCGTATCGATTCGGAGGGTACTGATTTACGTGACACGCCATGAAAACCATCACAGCCCGCAATGTAGTCACATTCCACGATGTGTTTTTGTCCATCACATGTGAAGCTCACACTCGGATGGTCGCTATGAAAATCATGCAGCGCAACGTCATCCGCAGAATAAAAACTGAGCGAGCCTGATTGCGTGCGAGCATCCATCAAATCTTTAGTCACTTCAGTTTGGCCATACACCATCACTGTTTTGCCGCCTGTCAGTGCATGTAAATCGATGCGTTCTAGTCGACCAAGAAATGACAAGGCAAAACCATCATGCACATGACCTTCACGATCCATGCGTTCGCCTACCTTTGCTTCGCGCAGTAGAGTTTGCGTACCTTGTTCAAGTACGCCCGCGCGTATGCGTGAAAGCACGTAGTCAGGTGACTTGGCTTCGATGACGATGTTAGCTATGCCTTGTAATTCAAGCAGTCGTCCCAGCAAAAGGCCGGAGGGTCCTGCGCCAATAATGGCAACCTGAGTTTTCATGAATGTATGTTTGGTAGACGAAGGTGGCCGCATTTAGCGGCGATGTCGTGATAGTCCCCTAATCGGCCGCTCGCAGGAATAGACTTTCGTATCAGAAACTTGTACATTTCGAGGATTTTCCAGACTTTTGGACTACCTCATGACCATCCCGACTAAGCCCGCCATCAAAGTGCCAGTCTTCCAGTTATATGGGGAGAAAGGTCAATTACCCGCGCCTGATCGGATTCATTGCGAATCGATTGCATCCCGTAGCCGCTTGCACAATTGGGAGATTAATCCGCATCGCCACCATGGCTTGTTTCAAGTCCTTTGGTTAGAGCAGGGTGAGGCCAGTTATCAACTCGATGGTCAGCAAGGCCAGCTTACAGAGGGGTCGATTCTGTTGGTGCCGCAGCATTGCGTGCACGGTTTCAAATTTTCCAAAGATGCGCATGGCATGGTCGTGACATTGGCGTATTCCTTAATCGATAGCTTGGATAGCGATTTGGCTCAAGAGTTGATGACGCTTAGCGAAGCTGTTCACTGTGGTCTGCAGGATTTAGTGAGTGCAGTAGCGATTAAAGCCGGATTGCGCGCGCTGTTTTTTGAATATCAACAGAGAGATCGATATCACCAGGCAATCATTGAATCGCTCGTCAGTACGATTTTGGCGTGGTTGATGCGTGAGAACTTAGCCCAAGCACGTGACAAAGTTGCTGTATCGGTGGTGCGCGCGCGCGAACATTTGGCAGGCTTTGTTGCACTGGTTGATAAGAATTTTTCTAAGCATACGACGTTGGATCATTACGCGGTTCAGCTCGGTATTAGCGTGGCGCACCTGAATGCCATTTGTCGTCAGATGAGCGGCCGATCAGCTTTGCAGCTGATTCACGAAAGATTAATCCTAGAAGCCAGGCGCGAGCTAAGGTATACCTCGATGACGATTAAAGAAGTATCTGAGTTGTTAGGGTTTGCCGACCCTGCTTATTTCACTCGTTTTTTTAAACGCCAGATGGGAATGTCACCTAAAGATTTTCGATTGCAGGCTTTGCATCTGGCGAGTGCGGCATAAATTTCACATGATCTGTTTGGATGTATACCTGCCTCGCTGCCCTAAAGCAGCCGAGGCATCGTTAGCTAAGCTTAGAAGTTTTTCACGGTAAAAGTACCGATAACTCCGAGGCTCCATTGAATAATGTAGCTAAGAATTCGTTCTCCATTTTTTCTCGTGAAACACGCGCCGACTGTGCGTCAACATTGAGTGCTGCAGCGATCGCACCGGACGCCCCTCGTACTGGGACGGCAATAGATTGCAAACCAATTTCCAATTCCTCTTCGACGATGGCATAACCTTGAGCAGCTGTTTCAGCCAAAATTTCTCGTAGCCTTTCTTTGGAAACCACAGTGCGATCAGTGAGCGGAAGTAGGGGCACTCGCGCAAAATAATCTTCAAGGGCCGCTTGAGGCAGTGCTGCTAGCATGACTCGACCGAGTGAGGTGCAGTACGCAGGTAGACGACTGCCCGCATTCAATGCAATTGACATGATGCGTGTCGTTTGTGAGCGCGATATATATAGCACCTCGTCTTGTTCTAGCACCGCCAGCGAACAAGATTCGCCCACGGTGGTGCTGACTTGATTTAAACACGGTTGAGCAGAAACCGTGAGGGGGGTAGATGAAAGATAGGAATAACCCAGTGCCAATATTTTTGGTGTGAGAAAAAAATTATTTGCATCAGAACCGGCATACCCCAGTTTCTTGAGCGTGTATAGGCAGCGTCTTACGGCGGCCCGAGGTATGCCGGTTTTATAGCTAAGTTGCGCGATAGTCATTGCGCGACGCTGGTCGGAAAAGGCTTTGACTACCGCCAGGCCACGTGCCATCGAGGTCATGAAACTGGGATCAGTCAGTGCATCGATTTCTTGCGCGATGGTGAGCTGAGGTGTGAGTGAAACTACGGGAATCGTTGCGACCACTGTTGTGCTTGGTGGAGTTGCGAGTGCCTGCGTGTGATCTGTGAGCTCTGTTGTGGTTGGTGGAGGTGCGATTGTCTGTGTGTAATCTGGGGGCTCTGTTGCACTTAATGGGGGATCTTGCTGCTCAGTCAGTGCCAGTTCGGAAGGAAAAGACTCTGTGTGATTTTCCGTATTGGAGGAAGAAATGTTCTGCATAGTGATGTCGCTATGAAAATGGACGATGGGGCGAGCGACCGTGGTGGCTTATTACGCTCGCGATGGCGTGTAGCTCAATTACCGTAGCGGAACCCAATGCTTAATTGACAATCGTTGTTGTCTCCATTGCTAACTTGATTCGGTCGCTGGTCGAAACCTAATTTTTCGTTGCGTAAGCCTGACACTGACAGCAGGCTGTCATCTCAGGGTTCGACCATCGAACACAAAATAAACAGGCAGTCTTGCAGCCGATTTATGCCCCCTATACACTGGCGAGATGTTCTGTAATCAAGTATTAGTTCGATAATCGAATTAATGCTTCAGTGGGTTTTGCAATCACCTGTTCTGAAAAGAGCTAGAAAATTTCGCTTTTGGGCGTTCATCTGTAAAGGATTTGTTTGTGGTGAATAAAATTGTTCCCGGATTGCGGGAAGCGTTGGCAGGTATTCATGATGGCGCGACCATCATGATCGGTGGCTTTGGTAATGCAGGTATGCCGCGCGAATTAATCGATGGATTGATTGATCAAGGTGCGACTAATCTAACGATAGTGAATAACAATGCCGGCAATGGCGATACTGGTTTGGCCGCGCTGCTGGCTGCACGTCGTGTGAAAAAAATCATTTGCTCTTTTCCACGTCAAGCCGATTCTCACGTGTTTGATGGTCTCTATCGTAGTGGTGAATTGGCGCTGGAACTAACGCCGCAAGGTAATCTCGCTGAACGTATTCGTGCAGCGGGCGCAGGTGTTGGTGCTTTCTTTTCGCCGACGGGATATGGCACCTTGCTAGCAGAAGGTAAAGAGACGCGGCTAATCAATGGAAAAAATTACGTGTTGGAGTATCCGATTCATGCCGACTTCGCACTCATAAAAGCCTTAAAAGCAGATCGTTGGGGTAATCTGGTTTATCGTAAAGCGGCGCGTAACTTCGGACCTATCATGGCGATGGCGGCTACCTGCACCATAGTGCAAGTTGATCAGGTGGTCGAGCTAGGTGAATTAGATCCAGAAGTGATTGTCACTCCAGGTATTTTTGTTCAACGTGTAGTTCAGGTTAATGGAGTTCACGCATGAAGCGATTTACTCGAGATGAAATCGCTAGCCGCGTGGCGCGCGATATTCCAGAAGGATCGTATGTCAATCTCGGTATTGGTTTACCGACTTTGGTGGCCAATCATCTTGATCCCACGCGCGAAGTTTTTCTTCATAGCGAAAATGGTATTTTGGGTATGGGACCGGCCCCCGCTAAAGGTGAAGAAGATGAAGATTTAATTAATGCAGGTAAGCAGCCAGTCACCTTACTGACTGGTGGTGCGTATTTTCATCATGCTGATTCATTCTCCATGATGCGTGGTGGTCATCTCGATATTTGCGTGCTGGGTGCATTTCAAGTATCACGTCAAGGTGATCTCGCAAATTGGCATACGGGCGCACCAGATGCTATTCCTGCGGTTGGTGGCGCGATGGATCTGGCAATTGGTGCTAAGCGCGTATTTGTGATGATGGAACATCAAACCAAAAGCGGCGAGAGCAAAATCGTCGAACACTGCACCTATCCACTCACCGGTATGGCATGTGTGAGTCGTATCTACACAGATCTGGCAGTGATTGATATCACTGCGAACGGTCTTGTCGTTCTAGAGATGGCCGAGGGACTGACGTTAGATGCGTTGGAAAAAATGTCGGGCGTGCCACTGACTGCCGCCTGAATTACTTAGTTTATTTGACCATCAATAACTAGAAGAGAATGATGAAACAAGCCTTTATCTGTGATGCTATCCGTACACCGATTGGTCGCTTCGGTGGCGTGTTAAAAGACATGCGTGCTGATGATCTCGGTGCAATCGCACTACGCGCGCTGCAAGAACGTAATCCCACCGTGGATTGGAGTGCGGTACACGAAGTTATTTTTGGCTGCGCAAATCAAGCCGGTGAGGATAATCGTAATGTCGCTCGTATGTCATTGTTGCTAGCTGGTTTGCCAATAGACGTTCCAGGTGTCACGATTAATCGCTTGTGTGGTTCAGGGATGGATGCGGTAGGTACCGCTTCACGCATGATTAAATCCGGTGAAGCAGGCTTAGTGATTGCAGGCGGTGTTGAATCTATGACGCGTGCACCCTTTGTGATGGGTAAAGCCGATAGCGCTTTTTCACGTAACGCGCAGATATTTGATACCACCATAGGATGGCGCTTCGTTAATCCTCAGATGAAAGCGCTGTACGGTGTTGATTCTATGCCTGAGACCGCAGAAAACGTCGCGACTGATTATCACATCAGTCGTGCTGATCAAGATGCCTTTGCCGTTGCTAGTCAAAATAAAGCCGCGGCAGCACAAGCCTCTGGTGTGCTCGCCGATGAAATTATTCCAGTAATCATTCCGCAGAAAAAGGGCGAGTCGATCACCGTGATGAACGATGAGCATCCACGCGTCACCAGTGTAGAAGCGCTGGCTAAATTAAAAGGCGTAGTGAAGGTAGATGGCACCATTACCGCCGGTAATGCTTCGGGTGTGAATGACGGTGCGTGCGCTTTATTGTTAGCCGATGAAGCGACTATTAAAGAGTATGGTCTGACCCCACGCGCTCGTATCATGGGCATGGCCACTGCGGGTGTGGCGCCGCGTGTGATGGGTATCGGTCCGGTGCCCGCTGTTAAAAAATTATTGCAACTGACCGGTATGACTCTCGATCAAATGGATGTGATTGAATTGAATGAAGCCTTTGCAGCTCAGGGTCTGGCGGTTTTGCGTGAATTAGGCATTGCTGATAATGATTCGCGCGTTAATCCGAATGGTGGAGCGATCGCGCTGGGTCATCCGCTAGGTATGAGTGGTGCGCGATTAGTTACCACGGCGATGTACCAGTTACACAGAACCGGTGGTCGTTATGCGCTTTGTACTATGTGTATCGGCGTGGGGCAGGGTATCGCGTTGATGATTGAACGGGTGTGAGCAATGCTACTGAATGTAGTTGAGTTGAAATCAGCCTGATTAAAAACTCAGGCTTTGAGTTTGAGCATTCATCGCAGTGTTGAGCGTTGTCGCCTCTGATCGAAAACAGGCCTAGAGCTTTATAAATAATTCCCGAGACAAGGAACATCATGTTGGATCTTCGTCCCTACCGCATGCCGGCAGTGGGTAGTCAGCCTGACTATCTTTCGCCTGCCTATGGGTCCACCGTTAAACGCTCTCCATCACACGCTTTAATTCTTTTACCTCAATCGTTATCTGAGTTGACCGGCCCTGTGTTTGGGCATGATCGCGTCACGCCCAATGATGCGGACTTGACGCGGCAGCATGCAGGCGAACCTCTTGGTGAGCGCATCATAGTTGCAGGTCGTGTGTTAGATGAAGATGGTAAAGCTGTTCCACATACCTTGATTGAGTTGTGGCAGGCGAATGCAGCCGGACGATACCAACATAAAAATGATCAGCATGAAGCGCCGTTAGATCCCAACTTTACTGGCACCGGCCGAACCATCACGGATGCAGAAGGTCATTACCGCTTCACCACGATACGACCGGGTGCTTATCCTTGGCGTAATCATCCGAATGCTTGGCGACCTGCGCACATACATTTCTCATTGTTTGGCCAAGCATTTGCTACACGTTTAGTCACGCAGATGTATTTTCCGGGTGATCCGCTGTTGGAATTTGACCCTATCTATAACTGCGTGCCGGATGAGCGGGCGCGGCAACGAATGATTTCGCAGTTCGCCCTTGATTTGACTGAACCCGATTTTGCCTTAGGCTTTCGCTTCGATATCATTTTGCGCGGCCGGCATGCAACGCCGATGGAGAAATGAGATGAGTTCAGGATACACACCATCGCAAACCGTTGGACCATATTTGCACATAGGCTTAGATTGGTTAAACACCACTGAATTAGTACCATCCGATAGTGAAGGTGAGCGTTGCATTATTCAAGGACAATTACGTGATGCAGATGGCTTACCTATACCCGATGGCATGATAGAAATTTGGCAGGCAAATTCGCAGGGTAAATATGCGCACCCCTTAGATAATCGCGATCTGCCACTTGAGAAAAGTTTTAGCGGATTTGGACGCACGCCAACGGATACGGATGGCTGCTTTCGTTTTTCTACGATCAAGCCGGGGCGTGTTCCAGCAGTTAACGGAACGCTACAAGCACCCCATATTCTGGTAGCTATTTTTGCGCGTGGCTTAATCAAGCAACTAGTAACGCGTATTTACTTTCCCGGTGATGATCATGCAGCTGATCAGGTCATGCAGCAGGTGCCTGTTGAGCGTCGCGCTACACTGATCGCAAATATAGTCGAAGGCCAGCCCGGTGTTTTGGAGTGGAATATCGCCATTGGTGGTGGGATCCATGAAACCGTTTTTTTTGAACTTTGATTTCACTCGAAAGTTGTTCTTTCCATGACTGACCATCGCCTGACCTCTGCCTTATTTTCTTCTGATGGAATGAAGGCCATTTTTTCGGCCAAAGATACGGTGCAATACATGCTCGATGTAGAAGCGGCATTAGCACGAGCACTCGCTAAGGAAGGCGTGATACCTGCAGAATCGATCACGGCCATAGCAAACGCGTGCCACTCGGATCAGATCGATATTCAATTACTGGCGCATGACGCACATCAATCAGGCAATCTGGCGATTCCCTTAGTTAAGCAGTTGACAGCTAAAGTCGCCGCAGTCGATGAGCAAGCAGCGCGTTATGTGCACTGGGGTGCAACTAGTCAAGACATCATCGATACTGGTTTAATTTTGCAACTTTGTCAGGCGATTGATTTAATCACGAGTGAACTCGCTGAATTAGCAGATGCCTTGGCGGCGCATGCGCATCGCTATCGCGCGACACCGATGATAGGTCGCACTTGGTTGCAGCATGCACTACCGATTACGTTTGGATTAAAAGCAGCAGGTTGGTTAGATGCGATTCTGCGTCATCAAGAGCGACTTAGCGTTGTGCGACAACATATCTCGGTGTTGCAGTTTGGTGGCGCTGCAGGATCGTTAGCGAGTTTAGGTGATAAAGGTCTAGCGGTCAGTCAGGCTTTAGCGCATGAGCTACAACTCACCTTGCCGGCTTTACCTTGGCATACACATCGTGATCGTATCGCTGAAGTGGGCACCACGCTGGGATTGTTAACAGGTACCTTAGGAAAAATAGCGCGTGATATTTCTTTGCATGCGCAAACTGAAATCGCTGAACTTTCCGAAGCCAGCAGTCCAGGGCGAGGTGGTTCTTCTACTATGCCGCATAAACGTAATCCGGTGGGATGCTCAGCGACTCTCACAGCAGCACATCGTGTACCGGCACTAGTGTCGACGTTATTGTCGTGCATGGTGCAAGAGCATGAGCGTGCACTCGGTGGCTGGCAAGCAGAGTGGGATACCTTGCCTGAGATTATTCAGTTGACCTCCGGTGCATTACGCCAGTTATGCGATGTTGTTGAGGGCTTGACAGTTCATTCCGAGCGTATGCGCAGCAATATCGATACAACTCATGGTCTGGTGATGGCTGAATCGGTGTCGATTGCATTAAGTAATCAACTGGGTCGCGCCGCTGCTCACGAGCTGGTAGAAGCCGCTTGTGCCCAAGCAATCGCTACCGATAAATCATTGTTTGACATCTTGCAGGCTGATACGCACCTTAATAGCCTGATTTCTAGAGACGAACTTCAAAAGTTAGTTGATCCTGTCAATTATCTGGGGCAGGCCGAAACGTTTGTTGATCGTGTTCTCACAGAACATCGTCAACGCAAGCACTGATTTCCAGGCCGCATGAATTTAAATTACAGGAGTCTCTATGCCTTTCTATGAAACAGGCACCGGCCGATTGCACTACGAAATTGATGGTCCAGAAGAAGCACCCGTATTAGTGATGTCTAACTCACTGGGCACTAATCTGTCGATGTGGCTACCGCAACTACCTGAGCTTTCTGAGCATTTTCGTGTTTTGCGCTACGACACACGTGGACATGGAAGCTCTGATGTATCGCAAGGGCCTTACACCATTGCGCAACTGGGTGGTGATGTGCTGTCGTTGCTGGATGGTTTAAAAATAGACCGCGCACATTTTTGTGGTCTTTCTATGGGTGGCATGACAGGTATTTGGCTAGGTGTGTATGCGCCATCGCGGATTGACCGTTTAGCGCTATGTAATACCAGTGCCGCCATTGGCGTGCCTGAAATTTGGAATACGCGTATCACCAAAGTTAAACAAGATGGTATGGAGAGCATTATCGAGAGTGTGCTTGAGCGTTGGTTCACTCCTGGCTTTCTTGCGCATGCTCCGGCCCAAGTAGATCGCGTAAGAAAAATGCTGCAAGAGACATCGGTTGAAGGTTATGTCGCAAACTGCGCTGCGGTACGAGATATGGATCAGCGATCTAATCTGGCGTCTATTACCGCGCCGACCTTGGTTATTGGCGGTAAACATGATAAAGCCACGCCACCGGAACATGGCGAATTGATTTCTCGCGCGATTAAAGGTTCGCGTTATGTCGAACTCAATGCAGCGCATTTATCGAACTGGGAGGTCGCGCAAGCATTTACGCAGACCTTAGTAGAATTTTTACTCAACAAAAACCCCAGTCACTGATGGGATGTATTAGGTTGTAAAAAACAGGTGCAACCTGTTAGATGGGCGGAGCTAGGTTATAGTTGAGCTTAAATAATTAAGCCTTTAGCTTAGTGTCACGGTTCTAGAACTAGCTTGGTTTAATTTATTTAGTGCGTCCTTAAAAATATAATAAAAAGAAAGGTCATCATGTCATCATCCAATTTGACTGCTAAGCCACAGATCGCCGTGATGGGCGCGGGTTCTGTCGGATGTTTTTTCGGCGCCATGCTAGCGCGCGCTGGCTTTCCAGTAACACTGATTGGTCGGCAAGTTCATGTCGATGCTGTCAATCAGCACGGGCTGCTGCTCGATACTAAAAAATTTTCTGAGCATGTAGCTATGAAAGCCGTCACTGATGCATCGGGTGTTAAGGGGGCGCGGCTTGTGCTGTTTTGCGTTAAATCCACAGACAGCGAATCAGCGGCGCGCGAGATTGCACCCTACCTAGAATCTGATGCTGTGATCGTGACTCTGCAAAATGGAGCCGAGAGTCCTGAGCTTTTGAGGCAGCTATTACCGCAACGAGTGATACCAGCGGTAGTGTATGTCGCGACTGAAATGGCTGGCTCTGGGCATGTGAAGCATCACGGAAGAGGTGAGTTGGTGATTGGTGATGCGCCCGAGAGTGCCGATGTGAAGCAATGGTTTCATGAAGCCGAGGTGCCGGTTGAAGTTTCTAAGAATGTGATGGGTCCATTATGGGCTAAGCTGATTATTAACTGTGCTTACAATGCCTTGTCAGCTATTGCGCAAAAAATGTATGGCGAGATGGTGCAGGTAGAGGGTATTCCCGCGCTGATGGAAACCGTTGTTACCGAATGTCTCGCTGTCGCAAAAGCCGAAGGTATTGAAGTGCCTGGTGATATGTATGCTACCGTCAGAAATCTGGCGAGTACCATGGCGACTCAGTATTCATCTACTGCGCAAGATTTGGCGCGTGGTAAAAAAACAGAAATTGATTACCTGAACGGTTATGTATGCCGACTCGGTTTAAAACATGGCGTGCCAACACCGGTCAATCAAACCTTGCTTACTTTAGTAAAACTGGTGTCGAAGAATTAAAGTCTAAGAATGAAAAAGGAGCAAATATGAATCAACAAGAATTCGAGCAGTTGATGCAGAAAGAGGGTTTTGAGACCGTCGTAGTCGAACGGCCTGCGAATGGCTCATTGGATTTGCATACGCATCCCTTTGCTGCGCGCGCATTAATTTTAGACGGTGAGATTACGATCGTAGCTGAAGGTCGCACGCAGCATTGCCGCACTGGTGATACGTTTGCACTTGATGCAAATATTCCGCATACCGAAGTGTATGGGCCTACCGGCGTGCGCTATGTAGCAGGTCGCAAACACACGGCATAGCATGCCGACTTAGTTCACTGTTTTAGGTGTGCAGACACCGGCATAGGCTAGGTGAGTTTCGCCATCTGCATCATCGAGTGTGTAGATCGTCATTGCCTGCCACGCTATTCGCCCCAGCTTAACGCTGACCTGTGCAATTTTGCGTTTCATGACGGTGATATTCACTGGCGCTTCGCCCTCGTACCATTGCTCGCTGATTTTTAAATCAGTCGTTACAGATCCAGCGTATTTGGTGCTGAAACTTACTTTTTTTAATTCCGTATCTATCACCAGATCAACCGGATCTTCTTTCAAACTACTCATCTGCTCAGTACGCTTACCCCAGCCGTCATAGTCTACATGCGTGCCGCTGCAGATATAGCGTATTTGTTCTGCGTGAACGCCACCAGCGGCAAGCATGGTTCCTGCAGCTAGCAAAGTGAGGATTTTTTTCATGGTTCGAATCACGTTCAGGTGCGAATGACGCCAGTTCCATTCATTTTATCGATAGGCTTGAAATAATGACGAGCGTAGGCGAGTAGTTGTTTATCGGAGGGATGATCAATAGTCTCGATACCCAAGATTTTTTTCGCAATCAACGGATCATGCTGTTGCGCATGGCGTAGCAATTCAAGTTTAGCCGATCCCGGACCAACGACCAATATTTCCGCAGCAGTGGCGACTGCTTCGGTCACTTCATGCAAATAGGATTGATCAGGCGCAGCATGACCTGAACCCAGCGTTCCAGCTTTGTGATGTAAATGGGAGTGTTTGGATTGGGTGTGAATAATCTCGTTTTCGCTCGCCGATTCATTAAATTGAATGACGTGTGCTTCACGATGATCTATCCATACAACAGCGTGATCTAAAGACATACTGGCTCCTTTTTTGATAGGAGCCAGTATTCAGTGTTAACTCAAACGTTGCCTTGATTCAAGTCAAAATAATCAGGCAGCTTGCCTATTAACCGACCAGATCAACACGTCCTGACACATCCATAATGCCAGTGATAACGCTAAGCTTTGGATGACGTGCGTTGACTTCTTTGCGGAAGGCCATCAATGCCTCAGCATGCGAACCGGTTTCAACTTCTTTTTCCGCTACGCCGTTAGCACCAAAAGCAAGCTTAGCTGCACCGCAATCGCGATGCGATAAAGCCACTACACGTTTGATGTGATGCAGACTGACCGTGATATCCAGGTTGTCCCAAAACGTTTTGTGCCAAGCGGCGAATTTTGGATGTACGGCGCCGAGTGGGCCACCGGCCATTACGAAGTGACTGTAGTTGTCACCCAGTTTTTCGCGGTCGACACCCGACAGCAGACCCATATACTGCCAGCTCAGTGTAGTAAAGCGTGGATCGATGCAGTTAACCAGCATCGCTTCATAGTTACCACCGCCTGCCATTGAGCGGCCTGGAACGAATCCCATTAAGCCACCTGCGAGAACCGCAGCGCCAGTCGCTAAGAACTGACGACGAGTAGTACCTGTGCTGAGTGGAGCGCAGCAAGGGCAATCGGATTGATGCAGCTGACCTGGCAGCGTTTCAATAATAGTATCGGACACAATGATTCTCCTTTTTTTAATTCAAGACTGCGGGGCCCGAATACTAAAAGGCAGCCCGGACTGTAAATAGCAGTGGCCTTAGAATAATCCGCTGCGAAATGCCTTGCATGGTTTTTGTTAATAAAAATGAATTATTTTTGCGCGGTTTACGCCGAAACATCCAACTACGCTTCATTAATCGATACCAGCGTTCAGGTTCTTTAGAGCAGCTACGTATATTCTTTGTGTAAGGGCCTACAGAATTTCGCCGTCGACTCGATTAACAAGGACGAGAAGCATAACAAGTTATTGGGTGCGAGCTGAGTAGGATGCACCGAATAATTTTATTTTGATAATTTACGCCACCAGCAGCATTGAATGGCTATTTTTAGTGAGACCTGAGAGAGAGGTCATGACGATGAATGCTACTAATTTACTGACAGCGCTTTTATTTGCCGTGGCTTGTACCAGCGCGAATGCTAACGATGCCAAGCATGATGATCACGCTGCTCCAGCCAAAGCCGCTGCGCCTGCCAAAGCAGCCGACGCTAAGCCGGCAGACGCTAAGCCAGCAGAAGTGAAAGCAGCGGATGCGAAGCCCGCCGAATCTAAGCCAACAGAGAAGCCTGCGGCTGAGTCTAAACACGGCGATGCGAAACCCGCCGAAGAGACTAAAGTAGCTGCGGATACACCTGCTGAGGCACCAGCTAAGCCTGCGCCTAAAAAGAAAAAGGTCGCTAAGAAAGCCACTAAAAAACAGCTCGCTAAAGAAGCCGATGCTCATGCACCAGTGGCAGGCCACGCCGATGCAGGTCATGCAGCGCCCGACGCTAATGCTGATAAAGTTCCTGCTCATCCTGATGTGCACGTTGCACCCGTAGCGGCAGCAACTGAGCCAAGTAAGCGATTGAAACTGAAAAAAGTTTACCCCGGTGGTACTCCTGTCGGTGCCGATACTCATGCTGCAGATTCACACGACTCACATGCAGCACCAGCGCCAGCGCCAGCACCTGCACCGGCTTCAGCACCAGTTGCTGCTGCTCCTGTACATGATGATCATGCACCAGTAGCTACACCCGCCGCTGCGGCTCCAAAGCAAGCTGCCCACGATAATCATGCACCAGCACCGGCTTCAGCACCAGTAGCGGCTGCTCCTACACATGATGCTCCGCCTACCGCACCTGCTGCGCAGCAGGTGCAAATGGCTCACGCAGGGTCATCACAACCGGAAGTGAGCAAACGTTTGAAACCTAAAGCACCGGTAGCTGGCGCTACTGCAGCACCGGCAGCAGATTCGCATGCAGCTAAAGCAGACCATGACGCTCCTGCTGCATCGAATGACCATGCGGCTTCCAAGCCAGCTGCAGCGCATGATGATCACGCGCCTGCCGCTGCTGATGCACATGCAGCACCTACAACTGCAGCACCAGTTGCTGCCAAAACCTTACCAGCGCATTCAGGTCATGCAGCTCATTCGGTACCTGCGGTTCGTGCTGCGGCCGAGGAATGCGATTTACCTTTGAAATCTGAAATCGCTGCTTTGTTCGATCGTTGGAATAATTCGCTGCGCACCGGTGACCCCAGAAAAGTGGTGGCTAATTACGCGCCAAACTCTATTCTTTTACCAACGGTATCGAATCGTGCTCGGTTCACCATCGCTGAAAAAGAAGAGTACTTCATGCATTTTTTAATGCGTCGCCCTGAAGGCAGTATTGATGATCGAATGATTGAAGTTGACTGCAATAGCGCAACCGACGCAGGCTTGTACACCTTCCGTTTTGCCGATGGCACTAAGGTAAAAGCGCGCTATTCGTTTTCTTATAAAAAGATCGGCGCAGAGTGGTTGATTACTAGTCATCATTCGTCGGGCATGCCGGAACGTGCTGAGACTACAGTCGAAGCGCATGCTGCTCATGCGGTTCATGCACCAGTCCCTGCTTCTGCACCCGCAACCAAGGCAGTGCCTGGCCGTCCTGGCGAAGCACCCGATTCAACTAAAGGTTGGGTTCGTTATCCTTAATTAAGCGATCAGGCCGAGTTGACTATCACTCGGCCTAGTTATTTCTGACTCGATTGTTAGCTTTGATCGAATTGCTTATCGACGGGTACTTGCATATTGGTCGCCAATGCATTCGTAGTACTAGCCATCGCAATCACCGCCTGTAACTCAGCGTATTGTTCCGGCGTCATTCCTTTTGCACGGGCAGCTGCCGTATGTGAATGCACACAATATTCACAGCTATTGGCAGTAGATACCGCGATATAAATCAACTCTTTAGTGACAGCATCCAGTGCGCCTGGCTTCATCACTTCTTGCGCACGTTCCCATACATGTTTTAATAAATCAGGCGAGTGCGCTAGCGCTTTCCAAAAATTATTTACGTCATTTACTTTGCGGGTTTGCATGATGTTGTCATACACAGCGCGTGCTTCGGGTTTTGCTTCGTCGTAGGGAATCAGCGGTACGGTAGCCATGGTGTCTCCTTCGTGTGGTGGTTTAAATTATGTAATCCATTATTTCATCAAAGTAGTCGTGCCAATTTTTTAATCAATTAATGCAGCCTCTGGAAAAACGATAGTGAGTTTCACAAACGATAATTTATTATCAGTTTGCGAGGCTTTTTGAGCGTGGAATTGTTCATCGCTATTCTTAGCTGTGGTAAAACGCTTTGATCTGAGTTGGGCCAGAAAGAGTCGTTCAAACGAATCGCTACGAATCATTTTGACTACTCACTATTAAAACAATCCCAGCAAGTGTCGATTTATTTACCGAATAAGGATTCCATGAATAGTTTAATAATCTCGGATATTCGTGCGCGGGCCGTTGTGGCGCCGCTGCCCCGCCCGGTCAGAACCGCTTCCGGCTCAGTCGATGTATCGCCATTGATTTTGCTCGATGTCGTAACCGAACAAGGCATTACAGGGCATGCGTATTTGTTTGGTTATACACCAGTGACGCTCAAGCCCTTGATGAGCCTGTTGGAGCAAATCAAGCCTGAGTTGATCGGCAAAGCTTGCGTGCCTTTGGCGCGTATGCAGCAAATGGAAAAGCGTTTTCGTTTGCTTGGTTTGCAAGGATTGTTGGGGATGTTGTTGTCGACGTTAGATATGGCGTATTGGGATGCGTTAGGCAAAGCAGCTAATCAACCCGTGGTGCAGTTGTTAGGCGGTGAAGCAAGTCCTGTTGCTGCTTACGATAGTTATGGCATGGTTGATCCAGTCAAGGATGCTAAAGCGATCGAGCATACGCTGAAGCAGGGATTTAAAGCGATCAAAATTAAGTTGGGTGATGTTGATGCTCAGCGTGATTTGCATGTGGTGGCTGAGGTACGTCGCATGATTGGCTCGGATGTCGCCTTAATGGTGGATTACAACCAGAGCTTATCGCCCAAAGAAGCGATACGACGTATACAGATGATTGAGCCCTACGATATTCATTGGGTTGAAGAGCCCGTTGCTGCGGAAGATTTACAAGGTCATGCCACTGTCAGGCAATCCGTTAATGTCGGCATACAGACAGGTGAGAATTGGTGGTTTCCGCGTGATGCTGAACGCGCATTGAGCGCGCATGCGTGCGACATGATGATGCCGGATTTGATGAAAATCGGTGGCATCACAGGTTGGTTGTCAGTGATGGGTATGGCTAGTGCTGCATCGATGCCTATGTCTAGTCATATCTTTATTGAAGCCAGCGCACATGTATTACCCGTGACGCCGACCTGCCATTGGCTCGAGTTTATGGACTTCGGGTCGATGATATTGGCAGAGCCCTATGTCATTACCAATGGTGCAGTCAGCGCCAAAGGTCCCGGTTTGGGGATGGCATGGGATGAATCAGCCGTCGCACGCTATGCAGTAAATTAAATGAGTTGCCCATGCCTTGAAAAGTATGGGTAATGAATCGTCTAGAGAGATCGCCATGAAACGATACGTCTGTCTGCAGTTGTTGCTCGCGCTAGGCTTGCTGCCTGGGTTTGCGCGCGCGCAGACAGTCGACACCAATAATCCAGAAATCGTTGTTAAGAGCGTCTATTGTGTCGCCTTCGATTTGAGTGGAGTTTTGGTGAATCGTGGTGGTCAGGAATTTCACGGGACTCTGAACGTCGCAGTACGCGATGAAGAAGGCGATATCGTTGGCCGTAACAAAATCAAACTGCGTGTCGGCCCAGAAAATGGCAAACGCTTCGCCTTCTACTACATCAACACCATGAACTGCCGCCGTCACACCTTCGAATTTAAGGTTGACCCCGACCTTCCTGGTATCGCATTGAAATAGCCCCGCGAGTTTCAAAAATATCTCACCTAAACTAGCCTGTCGGCTAGTTGCCATCTCCTGACAATTCCTACCTGAGCTTTGTGCTCCTAATCAAGGCTGTGGTATCGTCATTCCATGTTTGATTCTTTTCGTCCGCTGCTGATTTGGCGCCGCGCTATCCTCCTTCTGCTGATGGGGTTGCTATTGCCGTTGCAGAGTTCGTTAGCCTATGCGCGTTCTTTAGCCATGCTGACGCCGCCTCAGACAGAGTCCGCGGCGGTGCTGATCTCAGCCAAGATAATGACAACCGCTGTACATCATCATGCGTCAACGGATGCCGATGTTGTGATGGAACATGAGAGCTCGTCTGAGCATCATCATGTGACCAACGCAGTCAAGCCTTGCCATTCCGAAGCGTCAGCCGGTAATCAAAATCACGACTGTGCAAAGTGCTGCCTGATTGGCGCTGCGGCGCCTCCTTCTTCTGTTGTGCATACACAAAGCTTGGTCATGGCACGCCAAGTTTTCATCACTACTTCCGATTCGCTATCGGGATTCATTCCCGATGGTCTTGAACGACCTCCCCGAGCTTAGCTTGCCTTATCTTTTGCTCTAGCGAATTAGCGTTAGAGCAGGATGCGCATAGTTCATGGCTTATGCAGCCACGATGTATGCAATCGATTCCTATTTGGAGTAACTATGAATTTTTTTTCGCGACCTAGCGCGCCTGTGCGCGCGCGTACGTTGATGTGTTTACTGCCGCTTGCATTGCTAGGCTGCGCCAACTTTTCTGCTGATGGGGGACTGAATCGAATTTCTGCGTTGACTAGAGAACGTATCGGCTACGCTGCTCCCGATGCACCGAATTCACCCGAGGTGAAAGAACGACTCAACGTCTTGTTATCAGCGCCGCTGACGTCGGATGCTGCGGTAGAAATGGCGCTACTTAGTAACCCGCGATTACGAGTGGCCTTCGCTGAGCTTGGCATCGCCGAAGCTGATTTGGTGCAAGCAGGCCGACTGCGTAATCCGAGCTTTTCGTTTGGACGATTGTCTGGTAACGGCGAGGTTGAGATCGATCGCGCGACTATGTTTGATCTGAGTGGTTTGTTGACTATGCCACTGCGACGCGCTATTGAAGAGCGACGCTTTGCGCAAACTCAGTTGCAGACATCCTTACAAATTGTTCGTCTAGCTACCGATACCCGGCGTGCGTATTTTCAAGCGGTAGCGGCTCAGCAATCATTGGTCTATATGCAGCAGGTTGATCAGGCTGCGCAAGCAAGTTCAGAGCTGGCTGATCGTATGACCAAAGCAGGTAACTGGGGGAAATTAGAACAAGCGCGCGAGCAAGCATTTCGATATGAAGTGAGCGTACAGTTAGCGCGGGCAGAGCATAACGTTCGTATCACTCATGAGCGCTTGGTACGATTACTTGGTCTAGGTGACCGTCATCACGCGTTAAAGCTACCTGAACGTTTACCTGATTTGCCTGTTTCGCTCAGAAGAATCGATGAAATAGAAACCCAGGCCTTGGCACAACGCTTAGATGTGCAAGTCGCCAAGCTCGAGACCGAAAGCACCGCGAAATCACTTGGACTCACGCGCGTTACGCGTTTCGTGAATGCATTCGAGGTGGGCTATCAAAACAAAAGCTCAACAAATACATCTTTGGCACAGGGCTATCAAGTGGAATTTTCTTTGCCCTTATTTGATTGGGGGCAGGCGCGGGTTCGCCGTGCAGAGAATGTCTATATGCGTTCCTTTTATCGTGCGACAGATGTGGCTATGCAAGCGCGTTTTG
>JACCEE011216665.1_pt1 | contig 18395 bp, 24 predicted proteins | sample 7449931 | NCBI WGS metagenome assembly JACCEE01 (sample SAMN15323457, study PRJNA562643) | freshwater metagenome | isolation source: river surface water | place: USA:Blue River Watershed | collected 2017-08-19 | reverse complement strand
TCTTTTATCTATCTCTATGCTTGTGTTTTCAAGTCCTAAAGCATCTGTATTGGGCAATCGACCAATCGCTAATAATAAATGAGTTCCAGTTATTGATGTTCCATCTGATTTTGCTGTCACAGTTATGGTATCGTCTTGGTTTTTTTGGGCACTTATTGCATCGGCATTATAGATGATATCAAGCCCATCAGATTTTAAAATTTCTTCTACAGCTTGGCTTATTTCTTTGTCTTCTCTCCCTATTAGTTTCGGCCCCCGTTCTATTATTGTTACTTTACTGCCAAATCTTCTAAACATTTGCCCGAACTCCAATCCAATATAGCTTCCTCCTACAATTATTAAATGTTCAGGGAGGCGCTTTTCTTCAAGTAATTCTATGTTTGTATAATGAGGAACGTTTAAATACTCCGAAGGTACTAAAGCACGCCCTCCAACATTGATGAAAATATTCTTAGAAGTGATTATCTCACCATTAATTTCTATTTCATGATTACTACTAAATTTTGCTTCTCCTAGGTACAAGCTAATGTTGGGGTTTTCGCTTATAGCTTTCTCAATCCCAGATCTCGACGTATTTATAAGGTTGTCCTTTCTAGAATTTACTTTAGATAAGTTTGTAATTGTACCGCTTGGGATTTCAATTCCGAACTCTTCACCATGAGTTGCATCCCAAGCTCTTCTTGCGCTGGCAATGTACGTCTTAGTAGGGATGCAACCATAATTCAAACAGGTTCCACCTATTTTGCTTTTTTCAATAAGTGCAACTGTTCCTTTTTTTGATAGAGAAAAAGCTAAAGGGGTTCCTGCTTGTCCTGAACCTATAATAATATAATCAAATGTTTTCATGTTATTAAAGTGTTTTTAAAGTACAATCCAAAATTTCTAGATTTTCGGTTTGTGTATATATAATTATTTTGTCGATATTTTTAGATACTTGTTCAAATATAATTTCTCCTGAAGTTTTTGGTGTCATTACTTTAAAATACTTAACCACATTATAACTTTTGAGCGTTTCGCCTCTATTTTCTCCTCTTGCCACCTTGGTTGTTTCTTCATTAGACACTAAAGCAACGTTGAGATATTTTGTTTGCTTACTCAAATTATTTATAGAATAACTACATGAGACTGTTTCTTCTGATTTTTTTAAATTTAGAATTTTTATTTCATTCTCATTGGATATTTCGATGGCTTTATTGGAATACTCAGTGTTCAATTTACCTTGATTTGAACCCACGAATTCTGATTTTCCATTAATGATGAGTTGTGGAGTGTATATACTACTTATATTAAATATAGTTCCGTACTGTTTTTGCCTATTGCTATAATCTGCATTCCCAAAAACATCTTTCCATCCTAGATAATCCCAATAATCTACATGAAAAGAAAGTAGAACAAGGTTGGGGTTTTGTTTTGAAAAACTACCTAACAATTCTTCTGCTGGGGGACAACTACTACATCCTTGTGAAGTAAATAATTCTGCAACTACTAATTTATTTGAAGTCATTTCATTTGTAATTTTAAGATTAGCGGTTTCGGTTTCTACAGTTGGTTTTGGTGCTTGATTACAAAAAGTAACCAACAGTAAAGGCAGCATATAAAATATTGATTTTATCATTTTAATTCCATTTTAACTGTTTTCTTTCGTCCCAATAAATTTTTGAATCTAAAGCAAATTCTTTGAAAGATTCTAGTTCATTCATTGTTAATTTAAATTTCTTCGCTATTAAATTAGAAGTGAGATGTTCTTCCGAATTTGCGCCACTTAGGGTAATGCTTCCAGGATAGCTATCCATACAAAATCGAATTGCGATAGCATCTTGTGTAGTTTTGTATTTATTTGCTAGTTCATCTAGCTTTTTTCTTATAGCATCATACTGTTGAAATTCTTTAGAAAGTAATCGCCCATTAGCCAGTGCCTCTTTTATGATTATCTTTTTATCCATTAGTAAATCCTCTGCTTCTTTCATGCTTTGGTCTAGGATGTTGAATGTAAATTGAAATGATGTAAACAAAGGCACCCCGTTTTCTTTAACTTGACTGGCCTTTACGACGACTTCTTTTTGAAATGGGCCGCTTGTTGATAGTCCAATATCAATATTGTTTTCTTTTTTAATTTTATAAAGTTCTTCAATTATTTTAAAGTTATCTAAAACATCACTTTCAAGAGTAACAGAGTGAATTTGGTACAGATTTAAATTTGGCAGAAGTTGCTTTGATTTCTCCCATTGCGTTATTAATTTCTCATAACTATGGTCTTTTATTTCATGCTGAATTGCCTCTTTTTCAAAATTAGCAACATAAGTATAGCCCCATTTTGTAGAAACCGTTATACCTGACGTATTGTTTTCTTTTAAAAAGTCGATGAGCATATCTTCTGCAATGCCATAACCAGGTGAAGTGTCAAAATGTGTTATCCCTAACTTATGTGCATTTTTTATAAAGTTCACCCCGTTTTGTTTGTATTCGGCTACGGTATTGTACTCTTTTTTTTCGGAGTTTTCATTTACATTTATGTAAACAGGCCTGCCAATGGCTGCTGTCCCCAAGCCGATGTCAGATACATCTAGATGAGATAATTTTTTTTTGTCGATTACCTTCGAAAAATTCTTTATTAAATAACTTAGCTTGGGGTTAATTGTATTTTGGCAAAAGGGCTTTTCAGGATTTGAGTGATAATAATTTAATTGTTCCTCTATATTTAATTTAAAATTAGAAAAAGGCAAGACCTGTGTAATAATTTGGTTATTAAAGTCGGGTTGTAGTTGTTTGATTATATCAATGGCAGAATTTTTTTCTTCATCATTAAAATAATAAATAGCTGATCTGTATTTTTCTCTCATGCTGTGATTGGCCGTACAACTATGCGTATGCAAATGAATTTCTATAAGTACAGTCAATGAAATCTCATCTGGGTTGAATGAAACGATTACCGCTTCAGAAAAACTCTCATTCTCATCTACAGAGCTAATCCAGCCTTGCTTAACTTCTTTGACCCCAATTAATGACTGAAAAATGGCCTCTGTGCACCAGTGGCAACTTCCTCCAAACCCAATTTTTATTATACTCATAGTTTTATCTCCATTTAAATCCTTTTGCTACGATAGGCATACACTGTTCGTTTTTTTTAATATACGATGAAACAAATGGGCAAAAAGGGAAAATTTCCATATCATTTTCTCTTGCAAATTCTAGAATATTTTCCACAAGCTTCTTTCCAACGCCGCGCCCACCTAATTGTTCAGGAACCAATGTATGGGTTAAGCATAGTTTTCCTGCCATAAAATAAAAATCAGTAAAAGCCGTTTGGTTTTCTGTGTTTAGCTCAAACCTTTTTTGCTCATCATTTTTTATAAAATTATACTCCATTTTTAAATTTTAATTAGGAACCAAGTCCAATTTTTATTTAGCGAATTACAAATCTCCCATGCCCAAAATGAGCCGTGAATTTTTTGCAATAGACCAAAAAGGTATGATGTGTTTCTATATCTATTTTTGGTGTAATTACAATATTATCATTGGGCTTCTTGTAATAATATCTCCCTATATCAATATTTGTTGTTAAAACTTTCCCATTTTGATCTTCCGTAAGAGCCAAGGTTACATCTGGAGCACCAGGAGCCACCCAAAACCCGTCTGTAAAAACAACTTTTTTTACCCCGTCCAACTCATACAATTCAATATTGCCTTTAGCTTCTGGACCGTCAATTTTTGCTGTAGCTATGAGTTTCATTTTTAAAATCCAAGTTTTTCATTTACTAAAATTACGTGAACATCTCGATCTCTAATTTCTTTTTCAAAGATTAATAGTTTCCCTAGTGTAGTTCCTTTTTTGAACCCTGTTTTTTTCATTCTTTCGTTTTCTAGAGGCACTACGTAGTTGTGAATTCTTTCAAAAGCTTCATCTAAATTTTTAACAATTTTTTGAACGCCTACAACAAAAATGATATGTTTGCTAGCATACGCAATTGCAGCAATTTGGTTTCCCATTCCAGAAGCAATTAAAAGCTGTCCATTTTCAGTAACGGCATGGCAGCTTTGTAAATTATAATCTGCCAGAATGCTTTCTCTTCGTAATTCTTCTCGTTTTAAATGATCTACTTCAGTAAAAAGGTTGTCTTTCACATTCTTCCAAGGGTGACTTTTTTCTTTTAAAACAGTTAATAGACCTATTTCTCTCAATGTTTCTGAAGAGCCAGTAGCAATTTCTGCACCTTCTGGAATTATTGCAAAAATTTCTTTCAAAGCGTCTTCTTTGGTTTCTACAAAAACTCCTTTAATGTTTCTTTCGGAGAAAGAACTTATCACTGCGGTTATCCTTTCTTGGCTGGCAAGTTGGTTAAATTTTTCGTTCATGGGTTTGTAAATGATTATTCTTAAATTGTAATTGTCTTATTTTAATAGTGTTAAAGGAAAATATTACTAATAGTATTAATGCAAGGAACAACTGGAGGGTTCCTAAAATCAATAATATTTCAGGCATATTAGTATTGATTGTTGCAAAAACGCCAAAAATACCAGAAAGCACATAAAATCCAGCAGAACTATACAATAGCGTCCCTGCGTAGGTTAATCTTTTTATCTGTTTTATTTTGAGACTTGCAATATGATGCTGAAATTCGGTGCACTCAACGCTAAGTAATGTTCCAACTTCAGAGCTAATACTAAGCATTTGGTTGGTGGTTGAAAAGATAAGCATCCCAATTCCAGGCATAATCGTTATAGGTAAATACCATTCCATGAGTAATTTATTTATAATTTGGGATTTGTCCTTGAGCTAATTTTAGTCTTGTCCAAAGGTTCATGTTAATTACAATATAAGCAATTTCTTGTATCTCTTGGATTGAGAAATGTTGTGCCATCTTTTGGTGGTAAGTTTCAAAATTAGGAGCGACCCCCTTATTTAGAATATCTGTATATTCTAACGCGGCTTTCTCTTTATTGGTATATAAATTAGAGTGCCAATAACTTCCCAAGTTATCAATTTTAGCTGGCGAGATTCCCAATTTTCTAGTGGCATCATAGTGCAAAATGCTACAGTAGCTACATTTATTAAGTGTGGCAATTCTAAGTCTAATCAATTGTGCCAATTCTTTCTCTACAGATAGATTGGCTGTATACCCGTATGCTTTAGCCATCTCAGAGGCAATTGATAGAAAGTCAGAGCCTTCTGGATCAAAATTGAGATTTGTAAATTCTATATTTTCCATTTCTTTCTTGGTTGTTTTTGTTAAAATAGGGTTATTTTATTACTGACAAACATATCATTTAATACAGTCAATGATTCTTTTTATAAATCACTATAAATATGTGATGATTTCAGTTTAGGAGAAATGTAACTAGAATTAGCCAATAAGCACCCCAATGAAATCCATCCGGGTATTTCCGACCCTTTTTTTTTTCATTTTTTTCCTTCTGAGACACGCTTATATCCCCCATCGTTAAAGGATTTTGCTCTATTTTATTATTTAGGGTTCTCCTTTTGGGGAAATTTGAGGGGATAGCCAATCCCATCCGTTTTTTAATATTGGTTAAGTAGTTTTTTCTTTTCAATGCACGAATTATCATAAAATGATGAATATTAATAGACATAATTTGTTTTTTGAATTTATTTAGAGCTGGATTATATTTATTATATATATAAATTATTAGAACAGAAGCAGGAATGATGATTAACAGGATAATAGCGTAAATCATAATATTTGATTTGTAGTTATGATGAAATTTAAAAAAGTAGTATTTATAAACCATTATTAGTTAATAAGTTACGATAGCACATAAAAATATTATTTTATATTAGTTCTGCTGTAATATGCCCCAGGCTTACACAGGGTTAGGTACAGGGTATTTAGGGAGTACCTCTTTTAGATTTTTTTTGTTTTTCTGTAAGATTCTCAATTCGTCTAATTTTTTTAAAATATGTTCAAAGGCCCCATGTTTTTATTTCCAGCTCCAGTTCTGGCACAAATTTTTGCAAAAGCTTAAATGTACAAATATTTAACGAAATCTCATTATTTTCTCAATAGGTACAGTCTTTAAGCGAGAACGAGACAAGAGCCATTCGCAGAATTTAGTAGTTGATATAGTGACAAGGCTATAAATCACTGCTTCTAAAATTTTTGGCCCTTTGGAATCAAAATTTAGATTTGTAAATTCTATATTTTCCATTAAAATTCAAATAAATTTAGTGATTCCAAAAATGATTCAAAAGCATTTCGATATTCTACGTGATTTGTAGTACTTGACCATAAATTTCTACTACCATGGATACCATTTCCTTGTGGTTCATATCCTACTTTAGTTTCACTTGCAGCATTTGAAAATATATTTTTCCACCCCGATACTTCTCCTTTTGCAGAGGTAATAAATATGGGTAATTTTAACTCTTTAGCCCATTCTGCTACAGTATTACCTTCGTAGGTAAAGTATTCGCCAGGGGAAAAAGAGGCAACTGCGGTCAAGCTTTTTGCATGTTTAACGCCTAAAATAATTGCTAGCGAAGAGGAGTAAGAACTTCCTACGAGTACTTTTTTTGCATGTGGGAATTCTTTATCTGCATATGCTATTGCTGCTTCAATATCTGGTACGGCATCTACATATTGTAACGATTTGCCTTTGCTGTGTGCATCCAAAGCAGTTTGGTTTTTTATATCATTGACCTCGTTACCGCTGCGTTGGTCTATTGCTATGCATGAAAACCCTAATTGGGTAAGATATTCAGCTGTTTCAATGTATTCGCCTCTGCTATATCCAGCTTGATGGCATAATATAAGAATTGGACAGTTTATGTGAGGGCTTTTGTAGTAGTCGAATGTGACTTTAACTCCGTCAGAAGATATCGTTTGCAATGTTTCTTTACTCTCCATGTTTATTCAATTATTGAGTTGCTATTGATCGTATTATCTGTTTTGTCTTATTTGATTCCATTATTTTTATAAAACATCATAGGTCCTTGAATGTTGCCAATTATGACATCTTGGTAGCCATTCCCAGTAAAATCATGAGTAATTACTCTAAAGCCAAAATGCGGATTAAGCAATCCTGTTTCTTCTTGGAAAGGTGCAAAAGTACCATCTGCATTTTGCAGTAATACTTTGCCTTTGGAAGGAAATTTCTCGTGGATTTTTGCTGGGAATTTTATATAATTCTCTGTAAGAATAGCATCTTTTCTTCCGTTATTGTTTAGGTCAGCAAGAACTACACCCCACCCAAAAACATTAGAATAGAGATTTTTTTCTTTGGTTACATTTTTGAATTCAAATCCATTTACCTGTTCTAATAGGGCATAATTCGGATCAAAAACCTCATCTTTTTTCATGTCTCCTCTTACTATAAATTCAGGATAGCTATCCCCAATATTACTTAACAAGATATGGTATTTATTAGTTTTATTATCTAATTTTTCTACAGAAAGCCCCATCCAAAAACCATAGTCTATAGGAAGATTATGTTTTTTAAAAGTTCCGTTCCCTAAGTTTTCATAAAGGATTCCAACATTGGTATTGAGCGAAAGAACCAAATCTTGTTTGCCATCATTATTCAGATCAACGAATTTACTTACATAAGTGTTTTCAATTAATTCTAATCCCGCTTCTTTTGTTTTTTCGGTAAAGGTTCCATCTCCATTATTCACCATAAACAGATTTCTACGTTTATTAGATAAATCGTGGTAACGAGCTGATACAAAATGTTTTCTATCTACGAAAGTACATACATACATATCTAGGTTTCCTGAGTTTCTGGTGTCTGCCAATGCAATATTTACAGGGATGGATGCATCTGGAATTTCAAAAAGCTTTACAGGATCAGCATATTTTTTTTGAGCAGAATCATATTTTGAGACATAGATTCCTGAGGCGTACCCTACAATGATTTCTTTAGCTCCATCTTTATCAATATCGCCTTCTGAAATACAATAAGCCGCTTCATTTTTAAGTCCTGTCAAATTGAGTTGCTCTGCAATATCAATAAATCGGCCGTCTTTATATTCTAAAACAGGATTATTTTGTCCAGCGCCACCAGTTTGCATGACCACCACTCGCTCATCTTGAAAAGGGTGAACTAATATTTGATCTAGAAAAGGCATTGACTCACCATTATCTACATATTGATGAGAAAAAGGTAAGGTTGTGCTTACAAATTTTGGTATTTTATTTGCTTTGTTTGATAGGAATTTTTCCTTGAATTTATTTTGTACCGAGTTGTATCGATATTGGTTATAAAAATACATTCCAAAAGGAATTGCAATTATCAATAGTAATAATAGTAAGAGGATTTGCATAATAGTCTTGCGTTTTTTAATTTTTTCCATGTTTTTTAAATGATATATTTTCTAGAAGTTTAGTAGCAACTGCACTAGTGTAAGTTCCATAAGCATCGATTAAGATTCCTTTATGCCCATCTTCAGTTGCTAGTGCGTAAATAACACTTTGACTTCCAGCGTCATCGCCATCATCAAAAATTTGGTGAAAGGCTACTTGAAAATCTTCCGTTTGAAAATCTTTGTTCAGCGCTGTGCAATGGATAAGCTCCTTATCAATATTGAAATCATATTGAAATCCTTGTTTTTTAAGTTCATTTATTGCTTCTGTTAAGCTGTCGCAATGCATAAGATTAGATTCTTTTATAATAGCTCAGTTGTAAAATGTACTGGACTTGCCACGGTTTTATGCACAGGGCATTTGGAGGCTATTTCTTTTAGCTTCCCTTTTTGTTCTTCTGTAAGATTTCCAACTAGTTTAATTTTTTTAGAAATGTGATCTAATTGTCCCATATCTTCTATTTCTAGCCCTAGTTCTGAAGCGTGTTTTTTAGAATAGCTTAAATACACAAATACTTCGCGTAAATCCCATTGTTTTCTTTGCGCATATAATTTTAAAGTAAGAACAGTACAAGAACCAATTGCAGAATTTAGTAATTCATACGGAGACAACCCTAAGTCATCACCCCCAAAATCTTTGGGCTCGTCTCCAAGAATATGATGGGAATTAGTATAAATGTGGTTTGTAAATGGGACAGAAGTTTCGTGGTATACTAAAACTTGTTCCCCATTAGTGTCTTTTAATGTTTTTATTGAGTTATCCTTGATTTCTACGTATCGTTTGACCCAACTACTTATGACTTCGGCTACGTAAAAAGCATCTTTTTTTTCGGTAATAAGGTGATCGGCTCCATTTAAGCTAATAAAACTTTTTGGGTGAATCGCTTGATGATATAAAGATGCCGCATTTTCAATCCCTACAATTAGATCATGTGGGGAGTGCATTATTAGTAATGGTTTTCGTAATTTTTTTACTTCATTTTCTAAATTATGACTCTCCAAGTCTTCTAAAAATTGCTTTTTTATTTTAAACGGTCTTCCACCAATTGATAATGTGGCTTCTCCTTTTTTTGTAATGGTTTCTTCGAGGCCTCCAAAATGTGCTGTGACGTGTTTTACAAATGATGGTGCTGCAATAGAAACCACTGCTTGAATGTTAGGGAGTTTGTTCGCACTTATTATGGCAGCAGCTCCACCAAGGGAATGACCAATTAATATAGATGGAGATACATAATTTTGAGTTAAGAAATCATTAACCGCAATAATATCTGAAATGTTATTTGAAAAGGTAGTTTCGCTAAAGTCCCCATCGCTTTCTCCAAGCCCTGTAAAATCAAAATTCAGGACACTTATTCCTTGATTTGTTAACTCGCTAGAAATATTTCTAACTACAGCCAAACTTGAAGAACAAGTAAAACAATGAGCAAAAATAGCAATGTTGTTAATTTGCCCATTCATGGGGGTTACCAGGTGCGCGGCTAACGTATCCCCATTATTGTTTTTTATATCGAGATTAATTTTTTTCATATTTAGATTCTTATTCGGTTTTTTTCAAAATCATACAGAATGTTTTTATCTTCATTGGCGCTTGTTTTGTAACGAGCTAACTGGTTGAGGGATTCATATTAAATAAAATCAGTAAATATAATACCCTTTAATGCCGAATTCTTCGGAAGCTACCGCTCGAATTTTTTTTGCAATCCCGTCTTCATTATATGATATTTCTTTAACTGTTTTAAAGGTGTTAATCAAATAAGCTGTGTCAGTTGCAGCACAATATAAACAATCGTCTTGAAGGGTTAAATCAACAACAAATCCTTCTTTTTTGAGCATAGCAATAATAACTGATTTATCAATTTCTTTTCCTAAAGCTAATTCACCATTTTCATATGCTTTAATAGTTTCAATAGCCTGATTATAATTTTGTTTATTAACCTTAAGAACAACGGGGCTTGTTCCCCCAGGGGATACAGCAAATGGTTCAATTAGCGACATATTGTCATTTTCTACAAATACATGAATGTTTAAATTCTCTAATAGATTTTTCACATTCATTGCTTCAAAATATTGTCCACTATATACCTTTTCCATAATGTTTTTTGTTAAGAATGTTGCACGTTATATTTTTATTAATCGCAATCCACAATATTGCCAACGCATATTTGTTTGGAAAAAGTTGCGATATGTTTTTCTACTATGATTTTTTGGAGTTGCTATTGAAGCTCCTCGTAGCACCATTTGATTGACCATAAATTTTCCATTGTATTCTCCCAAAGCTCCTGTTGCTTTGCTAAAATTTGGGTAGGGTAGATAGGCACTCGATGTCCACTCCCAAAGTTTGCCCCAAGAGAAATACTCAGATGCTACTTCCCACTCAAATTCAGTAGGAAGTCTCATTCCTTTATATTCTGCAAATGCAAACGCCTCGTAAAATGAAATATGTTGTACGGGTTGATCTAATTCTATTTTTTCTAGCCCATTTAAATCATAATGGTACCATTCTCCATCAATTTTATGCCAGTACAAAGGAGCTTCGATTTTGTTATTATTCGCCCAATGCCATCCTTCATCATGCCAAAAATTAAAATTTTGATACCCGCCTTCTTCAATAAATTTAATATATTCTTTATTAGTAACCAAATTTGATGAAATTTCAAATGAAGGGATAAACACTTTATGAACCCCTAATTCGTTATCAAAGCAAAAACTTTCTTCTTGGTGGCCAATAGTATAGAGCCCTTCATCAATTTTTATAAATTCGGGGTGTTTCAGCTCTGACGTATTTTGAAATTTATTGTTATAAATGGGGAACAATGGTTGGTTGCCAAAGATGTATTTTATGTCATAGATAAAAAGTTCTTGATGCTGTTCCTCATGATTAATTCCAACTGCCACAATATCTAAAATCTCTTTTCGAGGATTACTCCCCAAAAAATCAATCATTTGCTGCGTAACGTATAATCGGTATTGATAAACATCATCCACTGATGGCCTTGTCATAAGCCCGCGAGAAGGTCTTATCACTCTTTTCCCGACATTATTATAGTAGCTGTTAAACAGAAACGAAAATTCTTCTTTAAAGACTTTATATCCTTTTTTATATTTGGTTAAAACAAATTCTTCCCAAAACCAAGTAGTATGAGCTAGATGCCATTTTGGTGGAGAAACAAACTCAATTGGTTGCACAGAATAATCTTCTGTAAGAAGAGGTTCACACAATTCTTCTGAGTACTTGCGAGTTTTTATAAATTTATCGGTTATAATTTCTATCATAAAGCTAAAATGTTTGCAACTGTATTTTGTAGCACGGGAATTATTTCTTCTTTAAACCATTTATTTTTTCCATGCCATCTAAAATTAAGAGGGGAGGGGTGCACCAAAGGGAAAAATCTTGGTAAAAATTCGTGATAGTTAATTACTGTTTTAGTCAAATTTTTATAAGGATTATCTTTTAAATAGTAATCTTGAGCGTATTTACCAACAAGAATGATTAATTCTAGATGATCTAATTGTGCTATTATTTTATTGTGCCATTGTGGAGCACACTCTTTTCTGGGGGGCAAGTCCCCTGATTTTCCTTTCCCAGGGAAGCAAAACCCCATAGGCATAATAGCAAAAAGCTCTGGATTATAAAACTGTTCTTTGGTAACACCAAGCCAAGACCTTAAATTATCCCCACTCAAATCATCAAAAGGGATTCCTTTGTCGTGAGCTATTTGTCCTGGTGCTTGTGCTATTATTATAATTTTAGCATTACTATGAAATTGATAAATGGGGCGCGGTAGGTAAGGCAAAAAATCTTTGCAAATTAAACAAGCATTAATATCATTTTTCAATTTCTCGACCATATTCTATAATATCACATTGTATATCTGATTTATATCATAATCTTCACTAATAATATGCTTTTGTCCCGAAATCACCATCAGTTCTACTTTTTTAGCTATTGGCAAAAGAATTTCAAAAGATTTTTTAGATTCTTGCAACCAGCCATAGCCATCTTTTTTGCCATTGGCAAGAACAATTTTCAAATGTCCCCACTCATTAGTAGGGACAACATCAAAAAGTCCCCCAGGGAAAGTAAAAACTGTTTCAAAAAGCTTAGGATTTGCAGCAACGAACAAAAAAGTTGCTTTCCCTCCATTGGAAATTCCGCTGACAGTCCAATTTGCATCGGTTGTAGAAAATAAATGTTTAATAGTATCTATTAAAGCAAAAATTTCTTCTGCAGAATAATCTTTAAAGTTTTTTTGATTTGTGTTTATAGGAACGATATGAATATAATCTTTAAATAGCTCCAAACTGAAGTAGGTGTTAGCACTAAAAGTTACTGTTTCTATCGTTTGCTCTCCTCCTGACAACCCAATAAACACTGGATACTTCATAGTATCTAAGTAATTATCAGGGAGCTTAACTAAGGCTTCTATATTCCCTAATAGGACTTTGTTGTACATGTTATTCTTCGATTTTAACGCCACGCCAAAAAGCTACATGATTTTTGATGCTTTCAGCTAGTGGGGATGGAGATGGATAGTACCAAGCCGCATCATTATTCTCAACGCCATCAACTTCTATTGTGTAATATGATGCTAGACCTTTCCATGGGCATGTGGTGTGTGTGCTACTTTCTTTAAAAAATTCTTTTTTTAGGCTATCAGGTGGGAAATAATGATTTCCTTCGATAACAATAGTTTTATCACTTTCTGCTATAACGATATTATTGTATATTGCTTTCATAATTTAAAGTATTTTGCTAATTGTTTTTAATAAATTTCATTTATAATGAAATCATTCCCATTAAAGCTACACATATCCCCTTTTTTCTTCCCTTTCATGCATTGATAAATAGGAGCTTTTGTTGATATGCTAATAAAATTTTTCCCTTCGAATGTAAAGTTTGCATCTGCTGTGGCGATTACCATATAATTATCATTGACTTTTATAACGGCACCCGGTTCAACAACTTCAGAAGGATTAAAGGTTAGGGCTTCAATTTCTTCAAGGTGGTGATGATGTTCATGCACTTGTTTGTCCAATTGATTGCGTAATCGTTCTTCTTGTCTATGATGTGATTGGTCGTCTTGGTCAATAACATCATTTCTATTTAGCATAGTGCCTTTTACAAAAGATAGAAGTTTTTCTTCTGTATTTTCAATTGTGTGAGATTCATTTTCAATTAAAAACTTTTTTAAATCTTTTTTGTTCATAATAATTAGTTTGTTTTTAAAGTTCATTTTTTAATTCTTGTATTCTATGGAATATTAATGGCGGAAAATTTCCATGATAAATTTCGCACATAGTGCATTTTTTTAACGATAAAGGGTCTTCATTTTCTATTTCTCTGGCAGGGAAAATACTAAAAACTAATTCATGGTATATTAAAGTATTGTAGAACTCCTTGTCTTCATTTTCTAATTTAGAATTCTTGTTTTTTTGCAAAATTAATTTAGCACTATTAATTATGCCTAATATTTCTCTCACACCATCTATTTTCAAAATATCTTCGTCAGAATGAATGTTAATATTCATTTCTTCGATATCTTGAAAAAAACTTTTAATTGCTCTTTTCCCAAAAACAACTTCTCTTTTCCCTTTAGTTTCTTTTTCGTAACCAAAGCTCTTAATGTTGTTTTGGAAAAAAGAATACAATTCATGAATTTGTTCTAAATCGTGTCTAATTAAAGATTGTTTATTGTCTTCGTTTACTTGATTTTGAATTATTTTATTTGCGTCTAATTGAGCTTTCAGCGCTAAATAAATAAGTATTGATCCTAATAATTGAGAAACAGGGGAAGTTATTCCACCAATTGTATCGCCCACAGTTCCATATTTCCCTAATTGTTCAAGATTAAAGAGATGAATAGAAAAGGGAAGGATCAATGTTAGAATAATTCCTAGAATCAAAGTCCACTTTGCATATATATTATCACGATTTTTAGACTCCATTTATTTTATGTGCCTTTCAAATATTTCACCAACAGAAACGTCGTAGCTTTCAAAAATGTCTGTTTTCCCACGTTCTTTATATTTTTTATGTTCAGGATGTTCGTCCCAAATTAAGAAGGAGTCTTTGTCTTTGAAGTAGACAACAAGCATATGATGCCCATTTTCTCCCGAAAAAACTTCGTGACCTTCATATCCATCAATCATACCAACATGTTTCCTGGCAAATCCATATAATCTTTCAAATTCTTCTTGAAATTTTGGATTAACTTTATATTTAAATGCAGCTACTATCATATATTTAAAAATTTTAATAATTTATAAATCATACCCGACAAAACCTTGAAAATTGAATTTTCCTGTTTTCCCTTGGTATGCCTTTGTTGTTTCAACATTATACTCCCCAGAGTATTTTAGTCCATTATCAGTAATAGAAAAATATTTAATTGTAAAGGTTTGGAACGAACCCAAACAATACGCGTATTTACTATCACTACTAATATACATATCTTTTAAATCGGGGTCATGTCCTTTGTTATTTACTCCAGTATATGAAAGGGTTTTAACAATTTTACCTGTTTCGTCCAAATCATAAGGTGTGATAACATTCGTGCCAAAGCTTACGGCATAAAAACGCTTATAATCAGGTGAAATAGCAGTCCAACAAGCTTCATCAACATCTGCGGAAGCCCCAGTTTCATGACTACTAATTTTATTTATCTTGTCAGAAGTTACTTCCAATACTACTAATCCTTGATTATCTTTTTCTTTAATAGGATTAAAATACGTTACATACAACAAATTATCTTTTTTACTCCAATTAAAGCCTACTGCACCAATTAACCCCTCTTCTTCAAAAACTCTTTTGTTTGAGGGTTCTCCTTCTTTGAAATCATAAATGATTACTTGGCTAGGTTTAACAAACTTTGGATCTGGATTTTCGGTTAAGAAATGTGGAATCCCCCAGGTAGTTAGCGCTAGCTGGTCGCCAGCGTGGTTGAAAATTACTTGAACTGGACCACCCCAATAGCGTTTGTAGGTGTCTAGCAATTTTGTAAAAATTAGCTCACCAGTTTTAGCATTAAATTTATAAAGAGATATATTTCTGTTCTTGTCAGAAGGGTCTTCTTTTTTTAAGTCTTGTTTAAAAAAGTCTTTACTAGGAAGTTCAACATATTTGTTGCCATCATATAGCGCAGTTGGGATCCCCCACTGATTTGCAACAGCTACCCAATAAATATTTGGTTCTTGATTACTTTTAGTATAACTTATACTTACAGGCCTTTCGCCATGAGAAGAAACAACGATATTTTTTTTAAGTTCCCCTGTTTTCTTATCCAAATCAAAAACGGTTACAGTGTTGTCTCCTGTGTTAGCCGCTAACAAATGGTTGTCTATTATTTGGATGGCTCCTTGACTATCATAATCGCCATTAACAGGGGCAGAACTATCTGACCCTCCTTTGCCTCCCGTTTCGTATACTTTTTCTTGACCCAAAGTGCCATCAGAATATCGAGCTAGTTTAATAATTTGATTTCCCCCTTCACCATTTGTGGAAGTATAGACGTACCCTACTATCTTTTGCGACTCATTATTGTTTGTGTTGTCTTGTCCTTTTTTTTTATCGCAACTCATAAAAAGGCTAGCGATTGTGGCAAGTGCGATAAGGCCTTTGTTTTTTTTGTGTAATAATTTAACTCTCATAATTATTTTATTAAACTTATTGTTCTATTTTTAATTTGCTATTATATAATTCTTTAAATTTTCTTAACTTAGGATTTATAACAACTGCACAATAAACATTTTTGTCTTTGTTTTCATTATAATAATTTTGATGGTACTCTTCTGCTGGATAAAATTGCTCAAACATTGCTAATTCAGTCACAATCATATCTTCATACTCTTTTTGGACTTCTTTAATAACGTTTAAAGCTGTTGTTTTTTCTTCTTCGTTTCTGTAAAAAATTATACTTCTGTATTGCGTTCCTTTATCTGCCCCTTGTTGGTTTAGAGTTGTGGGATTATGTGTTGTTAAATGTATTTTTACAAGATCTGAGTATGAAATTTCATTTGGATCGTAAGTAAATTCAATTGCTTCAGCATGTCCTGTAACCCCAGAGGTGACTTCTCTATACGTAGGGTTAGAGATTTTTCCTCCACTATACCCATTCTCTACTTTTTCAACACCTTTAAGTTGTTGGAAAATAGCCTCTGTACACCAAAAACATCCGCCTCCAAAGGTTGCTTTTTTAAGTGCATTTTCAACTTTTTTTAATGATATTGCATTCATACAATATCTTAATCCACTTGGCATAGGGCCGTCTTGAAACACATGACCCAAGTGAGCATCGCAGGTGTTACAAGTAGCCTCTATACGATACATACCATGTGATAAATCTTTATGATAAGCGATTGCATTATCTTTGATAGGTTGAGTAAAAGAGGGCCAACCAGTTCCAGAATCAAATTTTTCACCAGAATCAAAAAGGGGAGTATCACAGCAGATACAATTATATTGTCCAGGTTCAAAAAAGGTGCATAAATCAGAGCTATGAGCTCTTTCTGTGCCTTTCTTCCTTGTAATATAATATTGTTCTTCTGTTAAGATGTTTTTCCATTCTTCGTTAGTTTTTACTACTTTTTTATCTGGTACGGGATTACCATGATTTGCATATTTTATTACGTCAAGCCACTTTAGCATAGTTTTGTTGTTTTTATGATATTTTATTTGCGGAAAGTTAGTTATTAAATTTATCTTTAACAATTCTTTTTATTTGTTGTTTAGCAACTCTTGAACTTTCAAATCAATCCGCAATAATGCGTTGTTGGGATCAGAGCCAAAAATGGAATATATTACATTTAGTTTTTCATCGGTGATTATCCAATGAGGTGTCCCACCTGCTTGATAATCGAGGAAAGTGGTGTTGAAATTTGCATCTCGGAAATATTCGAAGTTAATATAAAATTCAGACTTGCAATCAATAAGTTGTTGGTCAGAAAAATCAACTCCTTCAAAATTTGTATGAATTCCTACTACGTTAATCTTGTTTTTATATTCTATGTTTAGCCAGTTGGCAAAAGGGATGGCTCGCCCTTTGCATCCAGGGCATCCAAGATTAAAGAATAGAATTACAAGAGGTTTCCCAAGGTAGTGGTCTACAGGATTTATTTTTATGTTACCAGTGATTGGCAAAATAGACCACTCATTAATTTTTTTTTCTAATTCCAAAATAATGTTTGTATTTTAAGTTAAGCAATTTGTAAATTATGAAAATATAGTATTCTCTTAAATAGTAAGTTAAATTTAGTTTTTTAATTATACCCCCCCCCTTTTTTTTTTTCTTAATTTTCGACAATTTGAAAAATAATTATTTCTTGCAGGCATATTTTTATGAAGGGGGAAGTTACTTAAATATTATTTTATTTGTGTTGGTAAAAACTCCTCGATTTTTGTTTAAATTTCCTAAGCACGTTCTGCTAATGAGGATGTTTTATGTTTTTGTTGTACTTATGTTGTACTAGCTCTTTTTTATTTTTAAGAATGCCAATGAAACAAGTATTTAAGGATGTTTGTTTCCCTAAACCATGTTTCAGTTGGGTGTGGTTATTGGAACATCAAAAATTTGATTTCTCAATTAATTTTTTTTAAATTTAGACTTCTTTATTTTAATTATGGGAAAAAATTATGGGCTTAGGCTCATGGTTACCACTCAATTTTTGAGTGGTTTTTTTTATGGGGTTATGGAAAAAAAGCTCCGAAGCATGGAGACTTCGGAGGGTGGGCTTCGACAAGCTCAGCCACCGGATTAGTAAACTACGTTCGCAGAACTTTGGTCCGTGCTCAGCCACCGGGCTTTGCTAAGAATAGTTAGCGAGGGGTAACCTCCCCCAGCCCCTCCTAAAGGAGGGGAGAAAGATGGGTGTAATAATTTGATTTATTAATCAATTTAATCAAAGATTAAAATAAGGATTGAGTTTCTAGTTTGGTGAGGTTTTCTGAAGTGAGTTGAGGATTGTAATTTGGGTAAAGAAAGTCTTCTACTGGGATATCATCAAGCCAACGGTATTGGATTTCTTGGTTTAGGAGGATTGGCATTCTGTGTTTGGTGTTGTGGATTTCTGCCATGAGTGGGTT
>JACCEE010569147.1_pt1 | contig 18411 bp, 19 predicted proteins | sample 7449931 | NCBI WGS metagenome assembly JACCEE01 (sample SAMN15323457, study PRJNA562643) | freshwater metagenome | isolation source: river surface water | place: USA:Blue River Watershed | collected 2017-08-19 | reverse complement strand
TATCAAATATAATGAACTTAATAAGACTTGTAAGGAATATCTAAATGATGAAATAAAACTACACGAAAATGTTATAATGATTACACATCATATGCCATCTTATAGTTTAATTGATGAAAAATATAAACAATATGGAACAGACAATTATAATCAATGGTTTTATTCAGATATGGATAAATTTATAGATGAAAATAAAGATAAATTAAAATGTTGGATTTATGGTCATACACATACACCAAGTTTTAAAACATTACATAATATACCATGTATGTGTAATCCAATAGGTTATCCAAATGAAAATGATAAACTAGATTTTAATAAAACATTTAATTTATAAAAAAATATAAAAAAATTAATATTTTAATATATATATATATAATGTCCGCTCCAAATTTATCGGAAATTTTAAAAAGTCCTGATATGGTTAGAACAATAAATGAAATATTATCTTCTAGAGAACAGATTATTTTCAGAAATCATACAGCAAAAATAGTTGACGCTTCAATCATAAATGAATGGTTAATTATAAACATTACTACTTCACAAGGTCCAATGCATGTTCCTATTAATTTAACCCAAAATAATAAATCGTATATTAGATCGTATATTAAATTTGGTGAATTTAATAATTCAGACAATTCACTTGAGATAGTATTAGAAACACCTAACGACTCTAAAACCGAGATCGACATAACATTTAAAAGTGGAGCTATAACAAATTATATACGGGAAAGTGGAAAATTTTCAAATGAAAATGATTTGGAAAATTTTGTTGGACTTGTTGTAACATTAATATCATCATTAAAGACTATATTAAATTATGCTATTACAGGTAAATTTGGTTATTTAAGAGTTCAACCTCAAAGTAGACTTCCAAGTTCTCAAACATACGAGCCTTTACCTTTTGATCTTATTGATTTAAGAACACTTAAAGCTCCTTTCCTACAAAAATATCTTAAATATAAACAAAAATATCTTGAATTAAAAAAAAATTTAGAAAATAATAATTTTTAATTAATATTATATTTAAACTTAGATTAATAACTCTAATTTATTTATTAGAGTTAATATTAGTTTGATTTATAAAAAATTGATCTCCCTTTAGGTCGACTATTTTTTGTATTAGAATTAAACTAATTTATTAGTTTAATTCTTACAAAAAAAATTGAAATAATAAAATACTTGTTATATCAAATAATATATACAAAATTATTACTAAAATGACCGATTTCATTGCTTCTTTTGACAATTCTGATGTTGATTACGACATTGGCGACATTTACTGTCCCGATGTTGTTCTTCAGCGCAAGGCCCCTACGCACACTCTGCGTCGCTGGTCCCGTTATTATTACCTTCCTCCAGATGAATATGTTGTGAATGTTACCCGTCCCAACTGTGGTAACGACGGTATTCCCGTTACCGAGATGGATGAACATTTTTCCGACAAGACTGTATTCAATCATCCTGGTTATTATGGAACAAAGGGTACTGAAAGCAAGGTTTCTCTTGGAAAGAAAGACTTGTATGACAAGTTTATCTTTTATGTTGAAGAACTTTGCAGTTCCAAGACTGACACATATGACAAGTATTCCAACATGATCAAGACCGCTTACAAGGTTCCGATCATCGGATTCTTCAAGAATGAGACCACTCCTCGATATTGGTATCAATCATGTGCTCCTCAGAAGGATGTTCATGAGGAAAAGTTTATCTCGATCCGACACAAGTTGTATTCACTTGACAAGTATTACCGCCAAGTTGGTTTGGAATATGGGGAACTGAACATTCCCAAGGATTATTTTGAACCTGTCAAGCCGGATGTTGACGAACACCATTACCCACCTCACAAGACTTCTTACCGAAAGGAACATCTCACTTTTTCATTTCATCATGCTGTGACGATTTCGTCTCTGTTTATCAAGCCAGAGAAGATGTCATTCAAGCATGTTCACGGTGACAACATTCATTCTCGCTACGAGCGGCAAAACACGAGCCTGCTTCGTAAGCAGAAGTATTACATCAATGTTCTTGAGAATGAGCCTGGATTTATTTCGAAGTTTGAGCTGCAATACCGGTCTGAACTCACGAACGGACAGTGGGTTAAGCACGGTATTTACAACGGAAATGTCAGCATTGCCGATTGTGTCAAGATTTCTTTTGACGAGATTCAGGTGAAGGAAGTCCGTATCATCCCGATTTCTTTTCACAAGTCATTTGAAGGAGTTCAGATCAACTTTGTCGGAAAGACCTTTGCGAAGCCTTCTTCTGATGAAGTATTTGTTACCTACGAAGTTTGCACTCCACGTGATGGCAAGTATTTGACACATTCTTCAAAGTTTTCAGAAAAGAACTATGGACGTGATAGTGATTTTAAGAGTTGGTGGAAGTTTGGTCAGTCTCAGAAGGAGCGTTACAAGCGCGATATGATCCGAGAATGCATTCAGAATTTCATTCGTGACTATTAAATAGTTTATTTATGTTAACTAATAAACAAATCAAATAAACTAATAAACAAATCAAATAAACTAATAAACAAATCAAATTAATTAATAAACAAATCAAATTAACTAATAAACAAATCAATTCTGCTTAATTTCTTTATCAATTTTCATAATAATCTGTTGAATATGCCAAACAAAACATTCTGAAAAGCTCTTGCAAAATCCAACCATACCATCTGTATTTTTCATAATCTTTTCGGCTTGTTCTGAATATTTCATAAAATTTTCTAAGTCATCATCATTATTAATTTCAAAAATTGTTTCTGAAAAATCTTTTAAAAGTTTTAGTTCTTGTTCTGTTTTAAATTCAGAATAGATTTCTTCAAAATATTTATTATCAACAAATTGACTATAACTTTTAATATGTCGGTTAATATCTTGAACAAGATTATCATATTTTGTATATTTATTTTGTTTTAATTCTGACACGTCGCATACTTTTTCTAGTTCAATATGTTCTTCAATTTCATTAATTGGGATAATGTCAGTATTGACATTGCTATTATTATGATCAATAATGTCGCACATTTTATTTATTAATAATTAAATAAATAATATGTATAATATAAATAATATTTCAATTTTTTGTGAAAATATTAACTATACCGTGTAGTGACAAACTTAAGACATTCTAATCATAAATAGGCACTCACGCTAGCGAAAAGTGTTTAATTTAAGGGGGCTTAAGTTTGTAACTCTATGGTATCGTAATATTCAGATAAAAAAGTAATAAAATTATTAACAATTTTATCAATTTTTTATTATCATATTATATAAAAGCTATATGAATTTTATACATTTTGGATGTTGGAATAATGGTAAATGTGATACAACAAAAGGAGATACAAGTATTTCACAAGTTATGAATAAAATAAATGAATTTAGACAAAAAAATCCTGTAAATTTTGCAGTAATTTCAGGAGATAATTATTATGATTCAGGGAAAATAAAAAAAGATAAAACTAAAGAAGAAAATCCATTAGAAGATAAAACACAAGATAAAACAAAAGAAAAGAAAGAAAAAGTTAAAATGTTTAATAAAGATAATTTTATTTCTGGAGTAGAATGTTTGAAAAATAGTTTACCAGGAATAAAGAAATATATTTTATTAGGTAATCATGAATATGATAAAGTTAGTGGAGATGATATTGAAGATAAAGAAAAATGTAATCTTATGAGATTACAACAAAAAACATTTACAATTGAAGAGAGATTTAAATTTTTTACAAATATAATGATAGAAGAATCATTTAATACTTTAATCATTATGATTGATACAACATTATACGAATATAAAGAAGAATTTGATAAATATTGTAATGAAGTTTTTCCAGAAATAAATAAAGATCGTACATATGAAAATTTAATAAAATATCAACAACACAGAGTTACTGATATATTAAATCAACATGAAAATAAAAAAAATATTGTAATAATAGGTCATCATCCAATAATAACTGTAAAAGGAAAAGAAGATAAAGAAAAAAAAGAAGTTCTTGATGGATTAGTTGAATTATTTAAAAATATTAAATTATTATTAAAAGATAAAAATATTTATTATTTATGTGCAGATAATCATTTACAACAAGAAGGTCAAATAATAATAAATGATTTGTATATTAATCAATTTGTTTCTGGAACAGGAGGAGCGGAATTAGATAAATGTATTAAAGAAGAAAAGAAGGAATTTGGTTTTGATAATTTAAAATATAATATGATAAAATGTAAATCAATAAATGGATTTTATTATGTAAGAGAAAATGGAGAAAAATTAGAATTTTATTTTATAGAAGCAGATTCAATTGTTAAACAACAAGGAGGATACAAAGAAAAATATCTTAAATATAAACAAAAGTATTTAAATCTTAAAAAAAATTTGAAATAATATTCAATTAAAATAAGTATTAGTAATTCATTAATATAATACTAGTAATAATGACAAATATAATTGATTTTAAAGGACATATATATGATTTAGAATTTGAAAAATATTTATTAGAAAATGAAGATATATTAAGTTGGATGGATAATTTATTAAGAGATAATCAGTTTACGGAAGAATTTTTAACAAAAACAAGAATATATTATGATTCATGGAAATGTTTAAGAAGACAGAAAAATTTATCTCCATATTTTTGTTTTTATTGGTTATATGATAGAGAAGATTATGATTCTGCTGATGATTGGACAGATTATAATCAAGTATATGAATATTTAAAAGATAAATATGATCATGAGTTTATTAGAAAAGAATTTAATAGAGCTATAAAAGAGCGTGAAGAAAAAGAAAATTATTTAATTTAATATATTATTCGCTTGAACTTTTTTTTCTTTTCATTATTAATAATAAAACTATAATTAAACATGATGAACAAATTGCTGCTCCAGCACCCATCATTGTTTTTTTGCTTGTATCTTTTGAAGAAGTAACTTGTGTATTTAATGATGATTTATCATTCATACATGTATTTAAATTACTATTAATATCCGTAATAGTTTTTTGAGTTGATTCATTATTTATTGTTTTTTGTTTTACTACTTCATTTAATGAATTTATATCAGATTTTAATTTATTATTTTCAGTAATTAAATTTTTATTATCACTATCTAGTTTATCAACTGATGTTTTATTTAATTGATTTTGTTTAATAAGGTCATCATTAGCTTTATTAAGTTCGTCACGGGCCTTATTAAGTTCATTATTTAATGAAGTTTTATCAATATTACATGTATTTGTAAATTCTGTTTGTTTAGTTTTTAATTTATCATCATATTCATTTAATAAATCAGTTTTAGTTTGTAAAATTTGTGCAGAACACTCATTCTTTGCAGCTTCTATTCTTGGTGCACATTCATTATTCTTGCTAGTTAAACTATCATTTAAAAGATTTTTAGCTGCAGTTAATTGAGCTATTTGAGAATTTAAATTATCGATATTTGTTTTACATGATGCTTCTGCAGCAATAGAACCTTCAGTTTTTGTATTAAGTTCTGTTATTTTTGCTTGTAAATCATCATTTAATTTACTTTTATCACTAACTAAAGTTGTTTTTTCGGTCGTTAATTGAGTAATTTGAGTATTTAAATTTGTTATATTTGTTGTTAATTTTAATAGATTATTTTCGCATGATTCAAGTAATGGTATATAAGAAATAGTATTATCAGTATATACGATCCATAAACATGTAGCATGTGCATATAATTTAAATATATTCTTTGTTAATATTGGTGTAATTTTAGTCCATTTATCACTTACTACGTCAATTAATCCTTTTTGAGCATCTGGTCTATTTAATGCAACATATAATGTAGCACTTGCTGTTACTGCTGGAACTGCTGCTACAGTTGCAGTAGCAGCAACAGCGGCAGCCGCTGCGACATTAACTACTGCAAAAACATAATCACGTGTAACACAAATTTCTGATATATTAGTAACACTGTTATCAAATGGAGTTAATTGATAATAAGTAATTTGATTAATTACTTGTGATGTAGCTATATAAGCAGTTTTAGTTGATCTACTAACTGTCCATGTAATACCATTATACATGCTAACAAGAGAAGTACCAGATGGATCAGTAGTTTCATATAATGTTTTTGATTTATGTACAGTAGTTGGAGTACTTGATGCAGTTAAAGTTGCATTATCTTCTAATTCACACTTGTATAATACATGTTTATTACTATTTCCTGCATCAATATAAATACCCCAAAATATATTTCCTGTATTATTATTATCAACAAATATTTCATTAAAATTATATATCGATAATGTAAAATTTGTCCATGACGATGTACTAAAACAATAATATCTATATAAAATTGCTTGATTCCATATTCTAGCTATTAAACCATGTTTAAGTGCATAAATACCGATAACACCATTAGTACCAGTACTTACCCAACTAATTGCTTCACCAGCTACAGTAACAGAGTGAACTATACCACTATTATTATTTAAAGATGCTTTATAAACATTTAAATCACTACCTATACCATAATAACCATTATTACTTGTTGTTATAGAACGTACATCTGCAAAATAAGTATTTCCAGATATATCAGAACCAATTGTATCTACAGGTGTTCCATTTGGATTTAACATATAAAATCTTGTTGTTCCATTTGTAAAAAGTGTGTATAAAATATTATTTTTAATAGAAATAGAACGTGTTTTTAAAAACGATACTGAATTATCAGTCCATGCAAAATTTCTTACTTTAATACCTGCATTTAAATTTGTTATATTGTTAGATGGATCTAAAGTAATAGTTGGTGTCCCTGATGGATTTGTTCCAGATGCATTTGTCGATCCGGCATTCTCTCTTTTATTATTTATATAAAAAACTATTACTAAAAATAAAATTAATAAAATAAATATTAATTTTTTATTTTTTTTAATAAATACTTCTATATTTGCCATTTATATAATTTAAATTATATAAAAAAAATAAATAAAAAAAAATAAATAAAAAAAATAAATAAAAAAAATAAAAAAATATATCTATATTCATTATCATCAATTTAATATATATAAAACATTATAGTTCATATATTTTTTATAAATGAAATGCTTTTTTAATATCTTTTCCTGCTTTCTTAGCTCCTTTATCAATTGATTTACCTACATTTTCTACTGATTTTTCTACTTTCTTAACTTCTTGTGGTACATTGTGCGACACTGTATTTGCTATAGTATTAGCAGTTTCAACAGTTGCTTTTTCTACAATTTTTGTATCATGATGTATTTGTTTTGTATCTATTGTAACAGATGCGTCTACTTCAATTCCTACAAGTGCTGCAACATCACCACTAAGTCCAATAGTTGCTTTACCATTATCAAAAGTTGCTTTAGCAGATCCACCAGCTGCAAAATGATCTCCTGCTGTTACACCTCCTCCTACTGTTCCAGATGCTTCTCTTAAATTTATAGTTCCGGTTGCATCTACACCAACATATGTTCCAGTTGATGCATTTACACCAACATCGATACCTTTTGATCCAACAGACATATTTGCTGATAATTCTGTTCCAGTTTTTGCATACGCATCAATTCCAACAGATTCACCAACACCGTGATAATTTGCTTTGTTGTCTATTGTAGCATGAATTTCTGTAGTATCTGAATATGATGCATTAATATAAACATTTTTTCCATCTAATCCAGCACTTGCCTCTATTTGAGTACCTGTTTTTGCACTAACACCAGTTGTAAGATTAGTATTATTGTTTCCAATTGTTACACTTGCATCAGCAGTAATAGTATTATCATAAGATACACTTGCAGATGTATTTGTTGTATTTACATCTGCAGTAGAATTAACTTGAACATTTGTATTAGTTGTAATATTTGACATTATTTATATATTAGAATTATTATTTTATATTAAATAATAAAAAATATAGAACCATGTAGTGCCAAACTTAACCCATCTAGATGTCTTAAGTTTTGGACACTCGCGCTAGCAAAAATTGCTTAATTTAAACCTCTCTTAAATTAAGCACTTTATAGTACTGGATCTAAAGTTAGTCAAATATATTATAAAAAATATTTGAAATATAAACAAAAATATAATTTACTAATTTATTACTTCTCCATTTTCATACATACAAGTTAGAATTAAATTACCATTCACATCATATTCTTTATATTCGCCATGAAGTTTATCATCAACATATGTACAAATAGTAAATACTTCTCCATTTTCATGATATGATTTATATTCACCATTTATTTTATTATTAATATATGAAAAAATTTCATCTATTTCTCCATTTTCATAATATAATATATATCTACCATTCTTTTTATCATCAACATATAAACATATTTCACATAAATGTCCATTTTTATAATAATGTTTGTATAGTCCATTTTTTTTACGATTATTAATAATTACTTCAGTTCTTATGTTACCATTATTATAATATTTACGTTTAACTTCTGCCATTATATTTAATTATTTTAATTTTATAAATAACTAACTTAATAATAATCAATTTTTTAATAGTTATACTGTATCTTAAAGTTGGCAGTATACGCTACAAATAACTAAATAAAAATTGAATTTTATTTAGTTAATTTAGTTAATTAATTATTTAAAATAAACAAATTAAATATGGCACAAATCACTCTTGATAACGAATGGACACATATTGGTGTTCTTATTGATCGATCTGGATCTATGCAAACATTAAATCCTGAAGTAATTTCTAAAGAACTTACTGATTTTGTAAAAAGTCAAACTGGTGGTCGAGTTACTGTTACTGCAGCACGTTTCGATGATGAATATGAAGTTTTTATTAAAAATGAAAATGCTACAAATATTAATTTTACAAAAGAAGATATTATTCCTCGTAATAATACAGCATTATATCAATCATTCTGTAAACTAATTGATGACATTGGAGAAGATCTGTCAAATATGAATGATGTACGTCCTGGAAAAGTTGTAATAGTAGTATTAACAGATGGGGAAGAAAATTCATCAAAAGGTATTTATCAAGGTATTGATGGTCGTACACTTCTTTTTAATAAAATTACTCATCAAAAAGAAGTTTATAATTGGCTATTCTTTTTTCTTGGAACTAATATTGATGCACTAAAAGTTGGAAATACAATTGGAATTTCTGGTACAACTTGTATGAACTTTGCGAATACACAAGCTAATTGTTCTTCAGCAATTCGTACTACATCTGAACAAATCAATAAATTTCGCGGTTTATCTGCAGAAGTTATGCAAAATCGTGCAGAAATGGAGGCTCGTATATCTTTTACAAATGAACAACGAACTACATGTACATCACTTGATCCAACAAATTAATAGGATTCTTTATTTATTGTCTACACATTGGACATGGTTTATTATACAAAATTAGTAAACAATCAAAACAAATAGAATGTTTTATACATCTAGTATAATACATTTGTTTTTCCTCATAACAAATGATACATTCTTCTATTTTATCATCTATTTTTAATTCGGAATATTTCAGTAATTTAAAATGATTACATTTTAATTTTATTTTTTTAAATATGTCAATATAATCATTTTTAAATTGATCTTCTAAATCAATTATTAAATTAACTTCATCTTTATTTTTTAATAAACAATCATCAATTAATAAATTAGAATAATACTCTATTTTTTCTATATTATTAATTTTAATAAATATTCTAATTAATGATATTATACCATTATCATCATTTTTTTCAAAAGCCATATTACAATATTTTTCCATAGATTCAAGATATTTTATTTTTTTATGTTTTTTAAATTTATAACAATAATAAATTCCTAAATGTTGCATTGATTCTAAATGTCCTTCTTGTGCAGCCATTTTTATATATTTTCGTTGTAATGAACTATTATAATTATAAATTTTTATTAATTCTAATATTGCATCTAAATCACGATGATATGCCCTTCGTAATAGTTTATATAGTTTATATATATTTAAAAATACCATTTTAATATTATTATAATGATTAATTTATAAATAAATTAATAAATAAAAATTGACTAATACTTTATTTAATAGAAAACAACTAAATAAGCAAAACAATCAAGTTAATTAAGTAACTAGGTAATTAAATTATGGCTGAATTAAAACGTACATATTATCCAAACGGTGAATTAGCAACTGAGGTATTTGAAATAAATAATATAAAAGAAGGTATATTTAAATCATATCATATAAATATTTCAAATATTTCAGAATTATTTAATAACACTAATACAGATTCTAATAATAATTCTTGTCAAATATGTACTATATGTTATTATGTCGATAATAAAATAAATGGTGAATATAAATCATATTATAAAAATGGCAATTTAAGTTCTATTTGTTATTATATTGATGATAAAATACAAGGTGAATATAAAAAATATTATCAAAATGGACAATTAGAAAAAATTGGAAATTATGTTGATGGTAAAGAAGAAGGAGAATTTATAACATATAATGAAACTGGACAAATAAAAGATATTTGTAATTATGTTAATGGAGAAAAAAAATTGACTAACTTTTTATTTAAATAAGCATAACAATCAAGTTAATTAAATAACTAAGTAATTAAATTATGGCTGAATTAAAACGTACATATTATCCAAATGGGCAATTAAAATTAGAAGTATTTAAAATAAATGGTAATAAAGAAGGACCATATATAGCATATTATCCAAGTGGTAAATTACAACAAATTTGTAATTACATTGATAACAAAAGAAATGGAGTGTTTGAATCATATTATATAGATGGCGAATTGTATTTTATTTGTAACTATATTGATGATAAATTAAATGGTTGTAATAAAGTATATTATAAAAGTGGTAAAATAAATATTATTTCTAATTTTGTTAATGGTAAACGTAATGGTGAATATACAGAATATTATGAAAATGGAGAAATAAAAGAATTTGGTAATTACATTGATGATAAAAAAATTAATTAAATATTTTTATTAATTTAACTCTTTGTTTATCTAATATATTAATGGACACAACAAATTATACATGGAATGGGTTATTATTTTATATTGACATATTAGTACAAAAAGGATGTTTAACAGAATCTCAGTTAGAAAAAATAATAGATATGACTGATATTAAAAAATTAGTAAAAAATAATGAATTATCTGATGATTTTATAAATAAACATATAATTCCAAGAATTGATTATGATGATTATGATGGAATTGATTTATATGATATAGAAAAATATCAAAAAACTATTAGACACCCTAAAGTGGTTAATTTAAGCCCTCCTTAAATTAAAGACTTTTCGCTAGCGCGAGTGCCTATTTCTGATTAGAATTTCTTAAGTTTGGCACTGCACGGTATCTAAATAATAATTAAATATGAAGTTTATTTTTATAATATAGTATTATTTCTACTTTTTCTTGTTCTGATTTATCTTCGATATTTTCTACTAATTCTTCCCAAACTTCTTCATTTATTTTTATAGGAATATTATTTTCCATATATTTTTGTAATATTATATCAAACATTTCTCTATTATTATATTCAATACAATAATCTAATGGTGTTTTTTCTTCAATATTGGGCAAATATATATCTATTCCTCTTTCAATTAATTTTTTAGATATATTATTAAAAGTAATATTCCCTAATAAATAATTTATTAATGACCCTATTTGTTCATTACGTATATTTATATCAAAATCTTTGTGCTCCGTGATCATATTAATAGTCTCTAGCTTATTACTTGCAAATCCGAATGATAATAATTCGGGATTACGTATATTAATCTTTTGATGTGTTAATAATCTTTTTATCAATATATTATCACCATCTAATAAAATATTTTTAAGTATCATAGAATCATTTATATTAAAACCAACATTATAATCAAATAAAATATGACATAATTCTACATTGTAGAATAATAAATCATTTATTAAATCGTAATTTATTTTAATATATGGATTCTTATTTTCTATAACATCTATTAATTGTTGTTTTTGTAGTTTTATTGCTTTTTGATTTTGATATTTTTTATATAATGATGGAGCAAAGAAATAATCAGGTGAATCAAAATTATCTTTGTAGTAAAATGTTAGTTCTGATATTTTTTTAACAGGTATATTATCAAAATATTTGGAAAAGAATGAAATAAATTCATCTATTGTTTTAAAAGTTTCTATAGAACTAAAATATTCTAATAATTTACTTTTCCAATTAAATTTTTTTAATGATATACCATCATCATAATCAGTACCTCTATTATCATCATATATAAATTGTTGATCTTGACATTTTATACAAGCTATTTCATGTGATATAATAGAACCTTTTTTATGTATAGTTATTGAAATTGATAATCCATTACATTTATTTATTAAATCTTTTATTAATTGAGAATACTGTGTAAAACTTTCTTCTGTATTATACATTTTAAATATGTTCATATCAATACAAATACTTTTAATAACTTGAGATTTCGCAAAAACATAGTTCATTAATGATTTTGTAATATATAAATCACTGCTATTACCACCTTTTGTATTTCTATAAGATATATTATTTGCGATAATATTAAATAAATATTCCACACAAGATAATGAGGATATTTCACTTATTTGACGCATAAAACTTTCTAGTTTTTTTGGTATTTTATTCTCTTTTTGTGAAATTAATTCTTTTGTATATATTAATTCTTTTTGATAACGTGCAAACAAATATGTTATATATTGTGTTATATCTAATTTTAATTCTTCTGTTAATACATCAATATTGTATGGTAATAATAGGTCACGACTTTTATCATTATAAATACTATTTAAATATTCATTAATTTTAGAATCATCTTCTAACCATTCATTAAATTTATCTTGTATATCATCACTAATATCATTACTAAATAATAATATCATAGATATTGAATCGTGCCAACATTCACCAGTATGTTGTATAAATCCCTTTACAGGACATTTTTCACAATGTTTACCTCCTTTTAATTGTATATATCTATTTCCTTTTAATTGTATATATTTACTTTTATATTTTAAATATTTTTGTTTATAATCCATATATAATATATTAATTAAATTATTTTAAATGTTAAATTTCTATAAATAATAAATATAATAAACAAAATAAATAAAAGATATAATAATATATGGAGGATCCTATAAAAATAAATGAACGAGAAGAAAGAATAGCCAGAAGAGCAACCAATCCAAAATTAGATATAGAAGATTATTTTAGAACAACTGATTTTACAGAAGATATAGCAAATCATAAAAAAATAATAAAAGAAATCATAGATAATCCATATAAAAAATATAAAGAATTAAAAGAAAGATTAACATTACACGGAGCTGATGCAGAATTTCCTGAATTAGCAGGAAGTTTTTTTTATTTAATTAAAGCATTATATCAAAATGAACTAATATATAATTTTTTTAAAGCACCAGAATATAAAATTTTATTAGAACAATTATTTAATAAATTAATTGGTATTGAAATTATTGATAGATTTAAATTTCCATATAGAGCAACAATATATTGTATTGAATCACTTTTAGAATTAATTGATTTTTATTATAGAAATACATGGAATGATAATAAAAAATTATTACCAAATGAAAAAATTGGAGAATATTATCATATATTTAGATATAGATCTTATTTAACAACTTTTACTGATTCAAAATTTGGTATACCGAATAACATTATTTTGCCAACTTTTTATAATATTGGAGCAAGAGATTTAATTAAATTAAGATGTGTACCAATTTTAATTATGGGAATTAGTGATAAACCAATTTATGTCGATCAATATTTAAATACACCATTAGATTTTTGGGCACACGATATACAACATAGTAAAAGACAAATACAAGAAACATTAAGATATTATGATTTATTTATAAAACATAATCAATATTATCAAAGAAGAACATTATATAATATTAGATCAGAAGATTCATTTTATGAATATATGGAAAAATTTACAAAAGAAGTAATACTTCCAATTATAGAAATAAAACAAACTGATGATGAAAAAACACAAGCATATAAGCAAATTAAAAAAATATTAATATTTGAAATATCACATGAAAAAGCATGGCCAATAACAAAGAAATCATTATGTAGAAATTTAGTTTTAAGATATGATGAATTTCCTGTAGAAAATATTAAATATGATAAAGAAAATAAAAAAATAGGAGTATTTCATTATCTATTTGCTGATCCAACTACAATTGGAAATGTAGTTGGAAAGCTAAGAAATGGATTTTATGACAAAACAAATGAGGTAAATGATAAAATATGTAAATTACAATATAGAACATCTGAACATATTGCAAAAGCAACAGAAGAATTATTGAATGAAATTAAATGTTCTCCTATACCATCATTTAAATATATTTTAGCATTGGCAAAAGATAGACATGCTATGCAAGAATATGAGGATATGCCAACAATTTCACTTCCTGATAATCCAGTAGAACCAGTTGATTATCCAAATGAACCAATAGAAAATATTTACAGTGATGAAAATCTCTTTACTAAATTTGTAGCAAAAGCTAGTATACAAAATAAATTAGAACAAGATACATTACATAAAAGAGAAGAAGTTTTAGGATATAATCCAACATATGAAATGTTTGGAGGATATAAACAAAAATATTTAAAATATAAAGAAAAATATATGAAATTAAAATATAATATCTAATCTAATCTAATCTAATCTAACTAATAAATAAATAAAATACTACGCATGAATAATATAATACAAATCCTCTGGAAAATCGCCGGCAGTGGGTATAACATATTTACCCTTGCCCAAGAGAGCAGCGGTAAGCAAAATCGGAGCGCTAAGAGTGCCTCGCATAAACCAGCTGCGGGTGGGCAAATATTCTTCAGCAGCAGTGGAAACGCCGTACTGCTCTAGTAGCTGAAAATATTGATAATAACAATCTTGGCCGGAAAGAGGGCGACGCGGATCATAGCCGATCTGCTGTACAGCTGGCTGCAATAGCAACCACTCGGCACAATGTACAGAATATTGTTCTACGATATCTCGCTTAGGGAGATTCGCGAAATACGTGTCAATGTCGTCGAAACGAGAATGAAGGTGAGTCATGATGAATGTATGGGTATGATTATAATGTTTTCTTTATAGATAGTTCAGATAGTTACTTTTTTCAAATTTTTTTATTATATAAGAATATTATAATGTTATTATGAATGTTTTTTATAAAAAAATGAAAATTAAAAATAGTTGATATATCTATATATATTTATTAGTATTACTTTTTCAAAATGAGCCTCCTACTTGAGACTATCCGTTCTTTCTTGCCGAAGGAAATGTGTGATTTTATCGCTAAACAGAATCCCGATACACAGCTAGGTGTTTTGCGACTCTGTTATGAAGGATATTCCAAAATGATTGACACATCGTTTGACAAAAATCTATTCTTATCTCACATCTCTCTTCTCCTCAACATTTTCAATGACAACGAAAATCTCAACGAATTTCTTGAGGAACTTGTAGAAGATTTTGGTAAGAATGGTTATGTTGTCTGGAAGTGGTTTCACGAATCGGCTCAACGTCAAATCAATATTCTGCTCATCAAGATGTACGGATATTCGCATTGGGTTAACGTTGTTGACAATGATTCTAATTTTGATATCCACATCGAATCGATCATTCAACAAATCCAAACAAACAATCGAATGGAACGTGAAGCGGTTCTTGCAGGAGATCTTAACAAAGAATCGATTGAAGCGCCTAAGTCAAAACGTTGTATTGTTGAGATGTTTGAGAATGAGATAAGTGGACCTTTGGTTTTTGTTGACTAGACGCATTTGTTACTTTTTTTATTTAACCTTTATTTTGTCTTTGTTATTATACATCATCAATATAATATCATCTTTAGTTGTTTTCTTTGCTTTATCATCAGTATAATTTATTTGAAACTCTGAAAATTTATCAACAACTTTTTCAGTAATTTGATCAGTTTCTTCTAATTCTTCACATTTATCTATTAATATATTTAATTTTTTTCTAAGAAATTTATCTATAATATCTGTTTTAGGTTTAGCTACCCATTTACCATTATCATAAACTTTAATATCTTTTGATTTTAAATTAGTAATACAAATGTTATGATTTTCAGGAACATTATCATCAAAATGTACTTTTTCTATAAAATTAATAAATCCTTTAAAATAGGTATTAAGATATTGTTTATAATCTTGTAAAGTTATATGAGATAGATCTTCCTTACCAAATGAATTTATCATGATAACATTGTTGGTTATATTATTATTGGTTATATTATTAGTTATATTTTGTACTGTTTGTTTTTCTATTAATGTAGATACCATATTTTTTAATTCTTTAATTTCTTCATCCTTGTCTTGGTTTTTCTTATTATCAATTATAGTATTTTTTTCAATAATAATAGCATTTTTTTTATTTAATAATTCACTTTTATTTTTACAATAATCCATAATATGTCTACGAGTATTTGCTTTATTTGAAAAAATTTTATTACAAAATAAACATGTAGTTATTAATTTTAAAGATTCTTCTATTTTATTATTTATTTCATCATCAATGTCATTTATTCTTTTATCATAATTATTATTAATATTATCAATTTTATTACAGGATATTTTTTTTGAATTATGTCTATCTAAAAAACTTTTATATTTAAATTCTTTTCCACATTTATAACAATGATACATTATTATATTATTATATTATATAATTAATTTTAATATATTTTTGCAAATTTTATTATATTAAAATATTTATACTTATGTATACTTTTAAATAAAACATAATTATTGATTAAATATTAAAATGTGTATATATATATAAAATATTTACTAATATTTTTCATCACAAATTATGATAAAAATATATATTTATATAATAAAAAAAAGTATATAATGTATATATAAAATATTTATATAATTATTATTATATATTACATATATACTTTGTAAATTTGCAAAAATAAAATACTTCAGGGAGATTTTTCATTGTTTTATGAAAGTAGTAAAATAAAATATTTTTAAAAATATTATAAATTAAAAAGTAAAATCTCCCCGGATATAAAAATATTAAACAAATTTACAAAGTATATATAGTTATTAATTCTATTTTTAATAATATCAATAAAAGATAATATGTATACAATATATTATTATATTTTTTCATCAAAATATATGATATATTATCATTTTTTATGATGAACAAAAAAGTTTATATATATAATAAAATATATAAAATAATAAAACAATATAATATACACTTTTATTATACATATACACTTTCAAAAATATAATATATTTGCAAAAAAATTATGTTATCATTATAAAAGATTAATCATATCCATGATGATATTTTAAAAAAATTAATGCTGTAACAAATAATTCAATTACATATGAACAATAATATAGTAGTTCTGCTAAATCTAAATTTTTACTATATGACAAATCAAAATTTAAGTTTTTATCATTCAGATAACTATTTGTATTGCGATTAAATTCAGAATGAATTATAAAATTAGCAATGACAAATCCACAACATATTACAATAGAACCGATTGCATTACAACAACAATTTGTTACATTCTTTAGGACTATTGTTTGTGTAAGAAAAAACATTAAATAGTAAACTATATCAGATACTAATAAAACTTCTTCAGTATAAGTATTATGATTATGATCACCTAATTCTGTATCATTTAATGTTTTAATATAATTATTAATATTAGTATTAATACGATGTGATTGATAATAATAATAGACTGCTGATCCCATATGAAAAAGAATGAAAAAATAGTAGAAAATAAATGATATATATTTTATAATTGTATTTTTTTTGTTGTTTTGATTACTATTAACTATAGTAATCGGAATATTTATGGTTATACTAGGTATTGGAATATCTTTTTCTATAATTTTAACATTACATCGACACAATGGACAAGTTGAATTAGTTTTAAACCATTCATCAATACAATCTTTATGATAAGTATGATTACATGCAAGAGTGTGAGATTTAGATGATATAGCAAATTTAGATAATGTAGATAGACAGATAGAACACTCTTCGTTATTGTTTGTATTAAATAGCATATTTGTTATTATTGATTATATAATTTATGATAATATGTATTATGTTATTATATTATTCAACTTTTTATTAGTGATATTATCTTATTTATTTTATAAATATTTTTGATTTAGGATTTTGATTAATAGCTATATCACATATTTCTTTTGTTTGATTTTTAACATATTCTAATGACATACCATCATTTTGTACAGCAATCATACATAATTCTTCTGTTTGATTATTTATAAATTTTAATAACCAACCCTTTTTAGATAAAGCAACTTTATTTATTTCTTCACTCTTA
>JACCEE012097479.1_pt1 | contig 18481 bp, 18 predicted proteins | sample 7449931 | NCBI WGS metagenome assembly JACCEE01 (sample SAMN15323457, study PRJNA562643) | freshwater metagenome | isolation source: river surface water | place: USA:Blue River Watershed | collected 2017-08-19 | reverse complement strand
GACACTAAACCTAAGTTAACGAAAATCATCCCAACTACATGGACATGACAGCCGTGGTTACAAACTTGTTGAGGATATAATCTTCTAATTACAGTCGCATCATAGATGCAATTATTTTCTAAGCTCGTTTGATAAATTATACTCAACATTTGGAATGGGATTTCTAAACATGTATTAGTTATATTTCCAATATTAACTAGATATCCGAGTTGATTATTAAAATTATAAGAATTACAATGATGATTGTTTCTTACAATAAATCTATTTGAAGAGATAGGGGTGTTAATTCTAGTTCCAACGGCTAACATAATTTTAAGTTTTAATGAATTTATAAGAATGGCCAATATTTATTTCCCAGTATCGTTGAGACAAATGCAAAGATTAAGTAAACAGAACAGGCTGAAAGAAGAGTCATAAATAAAAAAGATAGTCGAGTACTTGGTTTGATTTTACTTTCGTTTTCCATAGTCACATATTTTAAAATTTGAGGTTGTAATATTAGATATTTGACAATTTACATGGCGGAACCAAAACCCTTTAATACTCAATTTTTAAAAATCTTTTCCGCCATGTATTGTTCTTCAAGCAAGATTAAAATTATAATGTGTTAGTTATTAATTCATAAAAAATTAGTTGCATTATATTGCAACTTATTTTATAAAGTCATCGAATATGTTAACTTTGTGCATATTATGAAGGTTTAAGCATGAATAAAGTAATAAAACTATTGATAGGATTGGGTTTGCTGACTTTTGTGAATTTTTCAGCTTTGCAGCTTTTTTCACAAGAAATTATAATATCTCAGAATCAATTTAAATCTAAGTTATATAACTTAAACTACTACATTAAAACTGCAATTGATGATAAAAGTAAGTTACTGTATGTTTATAGTGGAGATACTTTGATTACAATTAACTTATCTAAATTTAGTGAGTTAGGAAGGTTTAAGCTGAAATTACCAGATTTACAAGAGGTAAGCCATGAAGTTTTGTTCCCCAAATTTTTGAAAGGAGAACTCTATTTTGTTCACAACCAGGGAGGGTATCTTTTTAGGTTGAGTAATGACTCTTTAGTAAGAGTAGACAACTCTTACAATCATAAGATGCAATGTGATGCATCTATCTTAGTACGAGATGACACTTTATATAAGTTTGGTGGATATGGCTTTTGGTCTAACAGAAATTTTTTCACTTATTTTAATTACTCTACAAAGGAATGGGATGTCGTTCAGCCATTTAATCAAGAGGTTCCTCCAGGAGTAAGTTTTGCTGATACATATATTGATAAAAATAAAATATATGTATTTAATGGCTTATATCAAGATGAATGGGATTATCAAAAAAGCAAAGAGTTAGATCAAATCTGGGTTTTTGACTTTTCTTCTGGAATATGGAAATATCTGGGTAAAAGAAAAATTTCCGCATCAAACTATAAGATGAAAATTTCAGGTGAAAATTACTTTATAATGATGGATAAAACCTCATTATTTAAATTGGACTTTCCAAAGAATAGAACATATATATATAGGAGTTCATCATTATCTTCATCAATAGTAGCTAATTCTATTTACTACTCAGGATATATGTATCTTTTTACTGCAAATAGTAGTTCTGATAGTCCCATTATCTTACAAAAGGTTAAAGAAGATATGTTATTACAAGAGCTAAAAGATGTAAAGAGGATTTATATCTCCCCAAATAGAATCTATTATCTATTATTAATAATAATTTTGATACCATTTTTAGGGCTTATCTTTTGGATTAATTTTAAACGAAATAAAAATAATAAGCGTATCATTTTAAAAGATGGAGAAATAAAATATCAAAAATTGGTAAAACAAATTGATGATCCAAGCTACAAGATTCTAAAAGCGCTTTTGGATAAGAATGAACTTGATACAAATGGTCTCTTGGAACTAATAGATAATAAAGACCTACACTATTCGCATCGAACAAGAGTCTTACATCAATTAATTACTGAATTGAATTTGAAGTTGACGCTGTTAACAGGTATAAATGAGGATTTTATTCTTGTAAAAAAATCTGAGTTAGATAAAAGAATTAAGTCCTATTATCTTAATAAGTCAATGTTTTAACCTACCTCTCCATCGCTTTTTTCTTGTATTCTGCTGGCATTTTTTCGATTGCGTAGCGGAGTGAGGTGCGAGGCATAGTTGATTTCTTGGAGATTACGTAGTTGTAGATCTCCTCTAGGTGAGATTCAGAGGCAGCTTTAAGCATCCATCCGTACCCTTTCCTTACAAGATCGTCGGAGTCTTCGAGCAAAATGTCTGCGATTTCGAGGATATCGCTAAGGAATAGACCTTTTCGGGCGGGGATTATTAAAGTCACTGCTGATGCGCGTTTTAACCAGCGATGATTAGATCGCGCCCAGCGTTTGAGCTCCTCCAAATATTCAGGATACATCATAACGAACTCTCCAACTGTATGGTTGCAAAGTGTATCGCAGTCTGCCCAACTCGAACTGGCTATCAATAAGAGTCTGACGAATATCTCTGATTATGTCTGAGTTAATCATAGATTATTATTTTTGAGACAATTTATATGCTGCAAAATAGGGTGACTAAAAAAGGGACAGTGAAATCGACTACCATTCCATGATAGATTGAGGGGATGACAAACTTTTCGCCTGCAGTGCGTGTGATGATTGGGAGTGTAGTGTCCATTGTAGTTGCGCCTCCGGCAGAAATAGGGGATAGATTCCCAAACCATCTCACCATCAGGGGTGCGAGGAGCAGGGTCATTATTTCTCGACTAATATTGGATAATAGGGCGATTGTGCCTAGTTCGGCTCCTTTGTATTCGGTTATGAAAATGCTTGAAAGGGAGTAATATCCGAATCCGCTACCAACAGCCATACACTCGGCAGTGGTGCGAAGAGGAAGTACAAAACTTATTACTGCTGCGCCAGCAAGTGTCCCAATTATTGTCATTAATGGTAAAAAAATGACTCCAGGATTGAGGGATTTAAAGTTTTGCAGAGCGTTAGGATCTTTACCTATGCTTACTCCAACGCAGAACATCAGCGCGCAAAGTGCAAAATAGCTTAATTCCAAATTGCTAAACTCTGGGGGAACAATTTTAAATGTGCCTAGAATTACTCCTGCAATAAAAAAACTTACAATTATTATGCTTCCTTTCATAGAGACTCCTTCTTGCGATTAATGTAGTTCCATAAAAGTTTAGCCATTGTGATACTTCCTAATGTTGCTGCTCCTGCAATGATGAAAGCCTCAAGACCTATTGTGTGAAGATTATTCATAATCTTGTCGTTTCCTCCTACGTCAATTCCCAATAGAAACAATAGTATCCAAATAAGGATAGTTATAAGCTTTGTAGTGAAGTTTAGATTTCTGTTTCTAAATAATCTGCCTACAACAATTCCAAGCAACATTAATCCGATTACTACAAACATTCTATTTAAGGTTTTTTTTGAATTGGACCACCTCTAAAACATCTGGAATAAGCTCTTTGCTGCTGATGCTGATAATCATAGGATGAAGTTTCCCCACAGGCTTAAGCATAGAAAACTCATCTTTGGCTTTGCTAGATAGATTAAGTTGAGACAACTCTTCGAGGTGTCTCTCCGAAAAATAAAAAGTAAGTCTAAAACATCCTTCCCAAATCGATAACCAAAATAGATTTTTCTTTTTGCTTAGCATTTTACATAACCAAGATTTCCCATCGTTATAGTATCTCCACTCAGGTGAGAGTTGGAATGGTGGTTTTGAAAGTTCTGTAAGAAATGATGAATAAGCATCGAAGATATCATCTCCCATTATCTCATGAAGCACCTTATCTTCAGGTGTAACTTCTGGGTCTCTAAGCAAAATTTGAGGTTCCATTTCTATGTTTTTTACAATAATACTATTATAAATTCTTATTCAAAAATTTTTCAATGCTATTAATTGATAATAATTTATTTTAACTTAGTTTCGATTAATTTAAATAATAAAATGTTAGTTGTCTTTTATAAATATCAATATCTTTTTTTACTCATTCTTGTAATTCTCTTTACTTCTTGCACTAAAACAGAGTCTAATCCAATTAAATATGTGAGTGTTAGGGGATGTGATATGTCTCTAATAGGAGACATTAGACATGTGGGAGTTAAAGTTTATGATAGTCAGAGAAATGAAGGAGACATGATAGATATAATTAAAAAATCTGGATGTAATCTAGTTCGACTAAGAGTATGGCATAATGATGCCGATAATTTATTTGAAGTAGAAAATCTAAAATCTATATGTGATGAATTAAGATCAAAAGGCCTAAGCATCATGCTATCTATTCATTACTCTGATACTTGGGCAGATCCATCGCACCAAACTAAACCCAATCTTTGGAATACACAAAATATTAATGTCTTATCGGACAGTGTCTATAACTATACCGCTAAAACCATTCAATTATTAAAGCCTGATTATGTCCAAATAGGAAATGAAATCAATAATGGGTTTTTATGGCCTCAAGGTCATTTTTCGAATTTAGACGGAATGAAGATGTTGATAAAAAGGGCAGTATCAGCAGTAAGGGAAAACAGTAGTAAGGCAAAGGTAATTCTTCATTATGCAGGATATGAAGGAGCTGAAATATTTTATGAAAAACTAACTGATATTGACTATGATATAATTGGAATTAGTTACTATCCAATGTGGCATGGAAAAGATTTAGACAGACTTAAAAATGTTTTAACTGACTTGAACAAAAATTTTAATAAATCAACCATCATCGCAGAGACATCATACCCTTTCACACTCTCATGGAATGATATGACTAATAATATTATTGGAGCTAATAGCCAGATTTTGATGCAGTTTGCTGCCTCGCCAGAAGGTCAGAGAGGTTATCTGAATTTTATAAAATCAATTACTTCAGATTCACCAGGATGTCTAGGATTCTGTTATTGGGGCGGAGAATGGATCAGTTATCAAGGAGGTTCAAAATACGCGGGCTCTCCTTATGAAAATCAGTCACTATGGGATTTTGACAATGTATTACTGCCTGCTGCAAGTGTGTTATCTGCACAACTTTAGGAACCCTTGCTCTCCTATAGTCTTAATGATTTTTTGATTTTGGATAAAATTTTGTCCATGTTTTAACCATCTTTTAGAGAATGTCTTAAAGACAGTACACGGAAATATTTTACATTGATAGCAGTGAGTTATTCCATTTTTCTCGCAACATTGGTGAAATGTCTTGCATCTTTTGCATTTTTCGGAGTTGAATTCTGCACCAGAACATGGATTTTTCTCTTTTGTAAAAGAGGGACAATTTCCACAATAGACTCCACATGCAGGAATTTTTCCAGTATACTTAACTGGTTTCGTTGAGAAAGTAGAAATAAATTGAATTAAATGATGGAATTCAGACGAAATTGACTTTTCGAAAAACGGAGTGTGTCCACAATTTTCTATTGGAATGTATGTGTATTTTGCACCAGAACTCTTCATCGTCTGGATTACACTATCCACTGGATGTGGATCAAATGTTCCATGAATCAAGAAAATAGGGACCTTGATTTTACCAAGAATTGAAGAAAACTTACCATCTCGTCTCAATTTCTCTGCCTCACTCCATACTGAACCAAAAACTTCGGGATTAAAAAGTACTTTTCTATGAATGGTCTCCAAGTCCAAAGGAGAGTAATTGTCTGTGCGATAGGTTAACTCTTCGATGATTTTGAAAGATTCGGCTGCGTTAACGGAGTCGGATATTTTTGCTAACTGCTCAACATGCTTGTTGAACATCTCTGCCTCGTATGGTGATAAACGACGAAACCTATTAGATGTTATCTGTTCAGAGAAATCGGGTGTGAGCGGAGGACATCCAATTAGAATTAATCTCTCTACAATCTTTGGATATCTATTCGTGAAAAGCAAAGATAGCATTGCACCCCACGAATGACCAACTAGAGTTACTTTGTTTTTTGTTGATCCTACAATGTCTTGATGCAACTCTTCGATCAAGTCGTCAATAGTGAGTTTGGTTTGAAGAGACTCAATAACGCCCATCTCTTCCGACAAGTTATCAGCAAGAATACTCATCGAACCGGCCGCTCCCGGCCCTCCGTGAACCAATACTAGGCTGAAGGGATCTTGTCCATATAATCTTGTCATACAAATGCCCAATCAATTCGTATGCCAAATTATTGTTTTATCTTTGTGGGGATTGGATTTTATTAGATTTTTATGGCATTTACTATAGATGGAGCAACATTAGATAGACTTTCGGTACATAATGTTGGAAATAAGAGCGCAGACGACTACATTGTTTTGACAAAAGAGGAGGCAGAGCTCTACCCCGAAATTGAGAATTTATTGAGAACATATTTCATTAAACCTTTTAAATTGGATGAATTTTTCTCCTTTTTTCATGATTCCGATGTTAATCTTAATGAGGTTTACGTCTATGTCTCTTCTATTTTCGAAAATCCAGATTCATTGCACGAACAGTCCATTAATCTGGCCAAACATCTATACTCAAAATGCAACCACCCCAAAATTAAAGGTGGAGAGTTTTATGTAGCCTACTTTTCTGATTGCACTGTTGATGGGATTGGATGCAACGCCGTCGGCATTTTTAAATCGGAGTCCAAAGAGACCTTTTTAAAGGTCAGCCCAAATGGAGACGTGTTTGAATTTGAGCCTCATGTTGGGATCAATATCAACAAACTAGACAAGGGCTGCATTGTTTTCAATGCCCAACGAGAAGATGGATATGTTGTTGCTTTGGTAGACAATACAAACAAGAGTGTGGAGGCAAGGTATTGGACGGATGAATTTTTAAATGTCCAACAACGTAAAGACAACTACTACAAGACTCAAAATGTATTGAGTATGTGTAAGACATTTGTCTCAGAGGAGCTCCCTCGTCACTTCGAGGTAAGCAAAGCCGACCAGGCAGACCTGTTGAATAAGTCTGTTGCCTATTTCAAGGAGAACGAGTCATTTACCTTTGATGAATTTACTGGAGAGGTACTATCACATCCCGAAGTAGTTGAGACGTTTAATAGTTTTAGAGAGAGCTACCAGCAGTCGAGAGATGTTGTTATCGACGACTCGTTTGAGATCTCCGATTCAGCAGTGCGTAAGCAATCTAGAGGGATGAAGAGTGTGATTAAACTTGATAAGAATTTTCATATCTATGTTCATGGAGACAAAAACAGGATCGTAAAGGGTTACGATCCTGAAACTGGTCTCAATTTTTATCAACTATTCTTCGATAACGAAGAATAAATCTTACTTCATCGGTTTTCGACCTATAAAGAAAGTGTATCCGTAATATTGGCGATACTTCATGTATAGATCGATCTCCTGCGCTTCGCGATTAACAAAATTCAAGATGCCTTGGCTAAATCGATAGCGACTTCTAAAAAGTTCTATTCGTTCTTGCATTGATTGATAATAGTTGTCAATCCAACACTCATCGGGAAGATTAAAGGCGTCGATGAATTCATAGCCACACTCTTGGAGAATTTTGATTTTGTTTTCGACTGTATCTATTTGAGGATAATTGTCTTTCCAGTACTGTTCGATTTCATTTGGTCTTTCATTAGTAAACCAACTGCAATCGGTAACGGCAATATAGCCTCCTGGTTTAATAAACTTATACCAATCTTTTAACCCTTGTTCAAAGCCAATTATAAAAATAGACCCCTCTGCCCAAATAACATCGTAGCTCTCTGTCGCAAATGGTAGATTATCCATTGAGGCTTCGATAAAGTTTACCCTTTGCGATAGACCCTTTTTAAGTACTTTCTGTTGTGCAATTGATAAAAAGTCTTTAATCAAATCAGTCGCAGTAATCTTTGATTGGGTATAATCTGCTAATACTAATGTCTGTGTTCCAGTTCCACATCCAATATCTAGAATATGGTATTCGTTATTAAATAATTGAGCATTTTGAGAGCTCTCTTGAATTTTTTTTACTGCGTTTAATGTTGAAGCAATACTTCCTGGACCTTGACGAGTAACACCTTTGAAAAATTCGGCGATAAGTGCCATGTCGAAATCTGCAACTAATAAATTTTGTGTATTGTTGTTGTTTTCCATTTGATTTATGGGATAAAAATGTAATAAAATAACTAACCGAGAAGAATTCTCGGATTAAAATCTAAATGGTCCAGCCTGTGTGATTGATGAATTACAGGCTGTTAACTACGGACTCCAATGTGCAGATTACTGTTTTCAAAAAAAGTGTTTTAGTTTGGCAAATGTATATACAATTTTGGAATAATTATAAAAGGACCTCATTAAATAATTTACTCAATACTGTGAGTAAATTTACTCAAAATAATTAGACTGCCAAATTCAGAAACACAATTTCAGGGTTGGATTTCCTTGTACATTATCTTAAATTTGAAAAAGAATTGCAATTTATTAAAATATTATGAGAACAAAATACTGGCTTTCTCTTTTCCTTCTTTTCATACTTGCTTCAAATGTAATTTATTCACAAAGAATAAAATATGTGAATCCATTTATCGGGACAGGATCGATGGGCCATGTATTTCCAGGTGCTGTCTCCCCTCATGGTCTAGTTGCCTTAAGTCCAGATACCGACACTATTCCTCATAATGTCAATGGAGTTTATCAAAAGAGAGCATACGAATATTGTGCTGGATATCAGTATAAAGACTCCACTATCGTTGGTTTTTCACATACACATATGTCGGGAACTGGCCATTCCGACCTTGGTGATATATTAGTAATGCCGACAAATGGACCATTAAAGCTAAATCCTGGGACAGCAAACAACGTTAATTCTGGATATAGATCTCTTTTTTCTCACTCTAAAGAGATTGCATCTCCAGGGTACTATTCGGTCTTTCTCGATAAATATAAAATTACAGCAGAATTAACTACGTCACCTCGAGTTGGTATTCATAGATACACATTTCCTAAAGATAGACCAGATAACAGAATTATTATTGATTTAATACACGGAATTTACAATTACGATGGAAAAGTGCTGTGGAGCTCTGTCAGGGTTGAAAATGAAAGATTATTAACTGGTTATAGAATTACAAGCGGTTGGGCAAGAGAGAACTATCAATACTTTGCTATTGAGTTTTCGAAACCGATAGTCAAATATGGGTATAAAGACAAAGAGAAGAAAAAGTATACTGGATTTTGGAGGAAATTTAATCAATTTGAAAATTTCCCAGAGATGGCAGGGCAAGGGATTTGTGCCTATTTTGAATTCGGGAACATTGATTCGTTGACACTCAAAGTAGCATTATCGGCTGTTAGTACAAGAGGTGCACTAGAAAACTTAAGGCACGAAACAAACGGTAAAGATTTCGATCAGATTAGAAAAGAGTCAGAAGATGAGTGGGAGAAAAGATTGGGTAGAATTGATGTAAAGGGAGATAGTCTTCAAAAGGTTATGTTTTATACTTCTCTATATCACACTATGATAAACCCATCTAAATATCAAGATGTTAATGGCGAATATAGAGGTTTGGATGGAAATATTTATAAAGCAACTAATTTTACAAATTACACAATCTTCTCACTGTGGGATACTTATCGCGCACTGCACCCACTTTTCAATATTATAAATCGAGAAGTTAACAGAGATGCAGTATTGTCTATGATTGAGCATTCGAAACAAAGTGTACACAAAATCTTACCAATTTGGTCGCACATGGCGAATGAAAATTGGTGCATGATTGGATATCACGGTGTTTCTGTTTTGTCAGACGCGATTGCTGCTGGAATTGATCTTGACAAAGAACAGGCGTTAAAATCAATGGTGTCAAGTTCAAATTTTGTACTCTACGACAATATCGGGGATTATAAAAAATTGGGGTATGTACCTTTTGATAAAAACAAAAGTGGAGCAAGCATAACTCTTGAATATTCTTACGATGATTGGGCGATTTATCAAACAGCTTTAAGAGCAAACAATATACCTTTAGCAACAGAATATAAATCAAGAGCAAAAAATTACTCAATACTATATCATCCAATCACCGGCTTTTGCACACCTAAGTTTGCAGATGGTTCTTGGAAAAAAGATTTCTCTCCTCTTAACACACATAACGAAGGTTTTATTGAGGGGAACTCGTGGAACTACTCATTTTATGTTCCACATGATGTAGACGGACTCATCAGTAAAATAGGAGGCGACACCAAGTTTATCCAAAGACTTGACTCTCTGTTTACAATGCACCTCCCCGATGAATTTTTTGAACATACAGAAGATGTTACAAAAGAGGGTATTATGGGAAATTATGTTCACGGAAATGAACCATCACACCATATCCCGTATCTTTATTCATGGACAACTCAACCATGGAAGTCTCAATTTTGGATCAGGGAGATTATGAATAAAAAATATCTGCCGACAGTAGAGGGTCTGTGCGGAAATGACGATTGTGGACAAATGTCTGCATGGTATATCTTTAGTGCAATGGGATTTTATCCAGTCTCTCCTGGTTCGGGAGAGTTAATTCTTGGAGCACCTTATCTACCTGAGCTAATTATTAATTTGGAGAATGGAGCCAAATTTACAATAAAGGCTATGGGTGTTAGCGATAAAAATCGATATGTCAAAAGTGTTAAATTTAATGGTATTCAATATAATAAAGCTTATATTAGGTACGAAGATATTTTAAAAGGTGGAGTGCTAGAATTTGAGATGGTCGACAAACCTAACAAAAAGAGACTATTTAGAAACGACGAGCGACCATACTCGTTATCATCATCGAAAGATTAAAACAAACTAAGCTGATTATCTGGTTCTTGAGTGTAAAATTTCATTCTTGAGGAGAGCTTTACTTCCGATAGCTTTTGTTTAAAGACCTTTTGTAGGTTGATATAATCGGGCGAAAAACATTCGTATTTTTCGCCATAGGTTTTGTCGTAATAGAGAGAGAGACCAGGTGCAATTGAGTCTAGTTTGTTGTAAAGATACTCCCTTGACCCTTTACGCATAGTAACACCAAACATAGGAATGATGTAAGAGGCACCACAATCGGCAGCACGCTGAATTATGGTAGTTATGTTAGAGGTCAGAGGAGCGCTAGGCTCAATTTTGGCAGACAAAGAGTCTTGAGCACAAGTGACAGTAAAACTGACAGCAGCATAACGCTCCGAAATCCTCTTCAACAGATCAATGTCTCTAGTTACAAGATCACTCTTAGTGATTACATGCACAGGAAAAGAGAAGTCAGCAATCGTCTCCATACACTTTCTAACAATTTTCTCTCGCTCCTCATTAGGCATATAAGGATCATTCATAGAGCCAGTCCCAATCGTAGCATACTTCCCATGTTTGCTCTTAAGTTCCCTATACAAAAGCTCAGGTGCATTACTCTTTACAATTATTTTGGAGATATCGCCAATTCTATAGCAATCACTTCTTGAATCACAATAGATACAACCATGCATACACCCCCTGTAAACATTCATGTTATAAGTAATCCCGAAAAAATTATCAAGCTCTCTTAGCTTCGACAAAATAGTCTTTACTTGGCAATATGAAACCGACTCTTGCATTACCTTACAAAATTGTAATGCAAATGTAATTTAAACATATTACAACTAACAACCACACTACCTTTCTTTGCAATAAAAAAAGATGATACTAAAAATTGAAAACCTCACAAAGCGATACGGGAATGGACTAGGAACACCCGCACTTAATGGAATTAACCTAGAAATCGAAGAGGGGGAGTTTATTGGAATCATGGGTCCCTCAGGAAGCGGCAAGACAACTCTGTTAAATTTGATAGCAACCATCGACAATCCCACAACAGGAAAGATATTGATTAACGGGACTCAGCCTGGTAAGATGTCGGACAGCAAAATGGCATCATTTCGCCGAAACAATCTAGGAATAGTATTTCAAGGGTACAACTTAATTGATTCATTATCTGTAAAAGAGAACATTGCACTTCCAATGATTTTAGAGAATCGCAAAGTAGATGAAATCGAAAAGAGAGTAGGAGAGCTGGCTGACTTTTTGGGAATTAAAGAGATTTTAGAGAAGCATCCATATGAAATTTCGGGGGGAGAAGGGCAGAGAACAGCAATTGGAAGAGCAGTTGTAAACAGACCATCGCTACTTTTGGCAGACGAGCCAACAGGGAACCTCGACAGTAAAAGCTCTGCAAAGGTTATGGAACTCTTCACAGGACTCAATGCAAAAGAGAGAGTGACGACACTTCTTGTGACTCACGATCCATTTGCTGCAAGTTATTGTAAAACAGTGTTGTTTATTAGAGACGGTAAGTTATATAACAAGATTACAAAGGGAGAGTCGCAAAAAGAGTTCTTCAATGACATTCTAGAGGTGTTGTCGTATTTGAATTCAACACAGGAGGAGAGTCTATGAATTTGCAAACTATCATCAAAAAAAGCGTAAAGGGAAACTCCAAAGGATTTGGAAGCTATTTTCTAGCTGTAAGCTTCTCTGTCTTTGTAATCTTTGTACTTGCACTACTCACCTATCACCCCGATATCCCACTCAATACAATGAGAATGGATTTTCAAAAAGGGGCAAAAGCAGTACAGATGATACTCTTCATTTTCTTAGCACTATTCATCGCCTACTCATCTGTTACCTATAGCCGCCAAAGAAGCAGAGATTACGCAATCCTAAAAATTCTAGGGACCGATTCTAAAAGACTCCTAATTTTATCATTCTGCGAAAATTTCGTTGTCTATTTTTCAGGAGTGATTGCAGGAATACTTTTAGGAGTAGTTTTGTCTAAACTAATTTTCATGTTTATCGCATGGATACTAGGGTTAGAGGCTGTTGCATTCTACGTCCCTCTAAAACCAGCCCTACTAACAATACTGTGCTTTGCAGCATTATTTATCATTGTCTTCATAGTTCAAGGTGCACTTTTAAAGAGTACCGAACCAAAAGAGATCTTAAGTTTTGGAGTAAAAAGACAACACCGTCCAAAGATCAAAGCATGGGCAGGAATCCTTGGTTTACTATTAGTTGCAATTGGATACTATCTAGCCTACACATCAGAACCACAATCAATCATCAGCAGAATCCTGCCAGTGACAGGGATTGTTATTTTAGGAACATATCTTCTCTATAATCAATTCTTTGCTCTTATAATTAATTATTTAACAAAGCGCAGGTCGATTCTCTATAAAGGGACAAACATCCTATGGTTGTCAAATCTACTCTATAGAGTTAAAGATTCATCTATTGTTCTTTTTCTTAGCACAATCATCATCGCTGTCGGGCTTACCGCCTTTGCAACAGTATATTCCGTGATGACTGCTACCCAAATCAATTTCGACTATAAAAAAGAGCTTCCATTGGCAATCTCAGCAGACTCTGCAAAATTGGAGACATTAACCGCAAGAGCAGTAAAAATTTTAGACAGTTCAGGAATTGAATATAAGCTATTGAATACTGAGTACATGATTCAAAGAGAGAAGGGAAAGAGAGCCAAAGTATGGATCAGCGAAAGTAATGCAAAGACAATCGATACTGCAGTATTGAGAAAAGTTAAAACATCGCTTTTTGGATTCGCATCAGTAAAATTAGTGGGAGACTTAGAGTATGATTCGCTAAAGGTTAAGAATAAGGTGCATAAAATGAACATCTTCGACTATAAAGAGATGTATGCCGCAGGAAAGGAGCTTAGCCTTATAATGAAAGAGATTTATAATCAGGATAGACTTGATCTAGATCAAAATTATTTCTTCTCCACAGCCTCGTTCTACTATCTATTTATTTATGCACGAAGATTTTATCTGTTTTTAGGACTCTTTTTTGGAGTAGTCTTTTTTGTCTGCGCAGGAAGTATGCTCTACTTTAAGTTTTTCAATAATCTTAAGCACGATGTAGAAAAGTATGGACAATATGCCAGAATCGGTCTATCGCAAAAAGAGCTATCATGGTCTACAGCTAAAGAGATGGGGATGCTCTTCTTTTTACCAAATATTATGGCAGTTATGCATACTTCAATGGCTTTGACTGCACTAAATAATTTAGGTAATGGAAACTTCTCGATCCTAATGCCAGTGCTGCAAGTTCTAGCTGGAACACTATTGATTCAAACAATCTACTTTGTATTTATGCACAAAAGATATAGTACACAATTAAAACGAGCATTAAAAGATGTCTAGATTTCTCTCTTTAATATTATACCTACTCGAGTCCCTTTTTTAGGTTCACTTTCAAGAGTAATCTTGTAACCAAGGGAGTCACAGATCTTTTTTACCACAAAAAGACCAATGCCGGTGGATTCTCCATACTGCCTGCCATTGTTCCCAGTGTAGAAAAGTTCGAAGACTCTCTTTTGCTCCGAAACTGGAATCCCAATTCCATTGTCGGATACATAAATTTCAACCTCATCACCTCTGACCAAAACACCAGTTTTGACTACTGAGCCAGGCTCTGAATATTTAACAGCATTCGTTAAAAGTTGCGAAAATATAATCCCTAACCATTTTGAGTCGCTCTTTACTACCACACTTTGCGGAACATCTAGCGATGGAAAGATATTTTTACGAATGAACCAGGACTTGTAATTATTGATACACTCAGTCATTATCTCTTCGAGATCTACGCTACGAATTACAAAATCGTTTTCGGGAGAGCTACTTCTCGAAAAGTTGAGTGCCATATTTACATTGTAAAGAATCTTGTCTGTTTCGGCTTTAACAACACCTGCAGTATCGGGATCCTTGATCTCATCTGCAACCATTCCAAGTACCGAAATATTAGTCTTTACAGCATGTACCCATCTTGTAATAAATAGCTTATACTCCTCTTGCTGTTTGATTGACTCGTTCAAACGAGCACAATTTTCTTCGTCTCGGCTGCGAAGTAACTCATCAACTGCCGACGCTAATGCACCTTTGCCGAAAGGATCATCACCTCTGCTTTTTTTTAGATCCGAAGAGTATAGAGCTCTATTTCTTGAATATCTAATCAAGATCCACACAGAAAGAAAAAAGAGAGATAAGAAGAAAAAATAGAGAAGAATCTTTATGTCTGCCTCAAAAGAGAGGAGATTGAAGACTAAAAGCAGAGCGAAAAAGTTGACAACATAGAGGAAAATGAATCCCGAAATATCCTTCAAAAAAGTCTTCATCTCAACTGTGGATTATAAGTCTGTACCCATATCCCCTAACGGTCTCCAAAGCATCAGAAATCCCCACCTCTTCGAGTTTCTTTCTTATCCGAGCAATATTAACATTGAGGGTGTTCTCATCTACGAAGTTCTTACTATCCCACACCTTCGCCAAAATCATCTCCCTTGGAACGGCTCCTGGATAGATGTCTATCAGAGCTTTAATGATAATTGCCTCCTTGTGAGAGACTGTAGTCTTTGCCATTGGCGAGGTCTCTCCTTTGAAAGAGAGCTCCATCCGAGAGAGATCAACCTTCAGCCCATTTTTTTCCGAAAAGCTACCACTAGTCTCACTAGAGTAGTCACCACAACGTCTTAAATGACTTCTGATTTTAGCAATCAAAACCTCCTTTTCGAAAGGTTTGCACACATAATCGTCTGCTCCGTTTTCTAAAGCTAGAACCTGATCCGATGAGGCATCGCGAGCAGATATAATAATGATTGGACAAAGAGTTGCTTTTCTGATTTTAAGGCACCAATAAAACCCATCGAACGAAGGGATGCCAATATCAAGTAGGATTAAATCGGGTTTAAGTGTCTCTACCTGTTTGTCTAAACTGTCGAACCCATCGGTGAAAAGAGGGTCGTAGCCATATTGCCTGATGGTTGAGGCAAGGGCTTCGCACAACTGTCTGTCATCCTCTATGATAAGTATTCGTGTCATTTATTCGCACAAATATATTATATTTAAACAAAATATCACCACGTTGGTTATTAATCAAAAAGACAAAACCTATGGACATTGTTGTTAAACACAATCTGCAAGATAGAAGATTCGAAGTCATGATCGGCTCCGACCTTGCCTTTCTTGAGTATAAATTTGTTCCCGGCGGTTTAAATCTAATCCACACTTATGTTCCCAAAGCTCATGAAGGCCAAGGAATCGCATCGCAACTTGTAAAAGAGGCTATAAAATATGCCGATTCTAAAGACCTTAAAATTAAAGCCACCTGCCCATATGTAAGGGATTACATGATGAAAAAGTGTCTTTTTTCTAAAATGATGTAAAACGCATAAAATTAAGTCGATGCTCGATTTTAACAATACCCAGAAAGCCTTTGCTTCTAAAAGTAAGCTAGAGCTTTATAATGCCTATGTGCTATTCTCAACAATCTCCAGCAGAGGATTCGTCAATTTCCTAAACTCAGCAACAGGATTTGCCCTGAAAAATCGTCTACCTTTGGGATGGGCTGTAAAACCTACTCTATATAAGCAATTTGTAGGAGGAGAGACTCTTGAAAGTTGTTCAGCAACAGTTGAAAATCTCTTTCGGTATGGCATCTATTCGGTGCTCGACTATTCGGCAGAGGGCAGCGGAAGCCACGAAGATGTTGTCAATTCATACAAAGAAACACTGAAATCGGTAGATTATGCAGCTAAGGACAGCAGAATTGCATTTGCAGTCTTCAAACCATCGGCATTCATCCCTGTTGAGGTCTTGGATAATTTGACATTTCCAGGATACAGTTTAAGTGAGGCAGATAAAAGAGAGTTAGAAGAGTTTAAGGAGAGAGTTTTTTCTGTCTGCGCAAGAGCCTCCGAAAAAGGGGTAAGGGTACTAATTGATGCAGAAGACTTTGCCTCTCAAAACCTATTTGACTCAGTAGCCGAAGAGGCAATGAAAAGATTCAATAAACAGAGAGCAGTTGTCTTCCACACTTTACAAATGTATCGTAAAGATCGTGGTGAGTACCTCAGAAAGATTCATAAAATGGCAGTTGAAGAGGGGTTTGTTGCAGGAGTTAAGTTTGTTAGAGGAGCATACATGGAAGAGGAGAGGGAGAGAGCGTTGAGAATGGGCTATCCATCTCCGATTCACGATACAAAAGAGGATACAGACAACTGTTACAATGATGGACTTAAATACACAATAGAGAATATCGCCAATTTTGAACTCTTCAGTGGAACTCATAATTACGAAAGTAACCTTCTGTTGCCAGAACTGATGAAGAACGCCGGCCTCGAAAGAGACGACAAAAGAGTCTTCTTTTCGCAACTCTACGGAATGAGCGACAATATCTCTTTCAATCTTGCCTCCGAAGGATATAATGTTTGCAAATACATCCCGTATGCACCAGTCGAAAAAGTTCTTCCTTATCTGCTTCGAAGAGCAAGGGAAAACACCTCGATGGCTGGGCAGACAGGCAGAGAGCTTGCGCTACTGAAGACAGAACTAGCACGACGCGGAGGAGTCTTGTAGATCAAAAATTAAAAGTCTGAGATAATCTTGAGCTTTTCTTGAGCCCATTTGAATCGAGGTTCGAGAATTAAAAGCTTCTTATATAGGTTTATAGCCTCATTTTTATTGCCAGTATCCAAAAGTGCCTGGGCAATAATCGTTAGCAAATTAAGATATTCCCAATTTCCAACAGTATCGCCTCTGCTCTCTAGCGCAGAGGCTGCCTTTTTATACATTTGAATCGCCTCCCTCTTATTCCCTCCAAACATTTTAGGAGAATAAAAAAGAATATTTCCCCTCTCTGTAAGAACTCTGATATTGCCAGGACTTAAGGCATATGCTTTCTTAATAATTGACTGGCTTTGCATCCCCAACGTCACCGCCTTAAATTTTGAAATGCCAATTTTAAACCCTTTGAATGCAGCTTTGTAGGCAAGCATCTCGGCATTTTGAGGCTGTTTAGAGAGAAACATCTCAATAATCTTCTCCCCCTTCTCTGCATAAGTCGAAGCCTCTCTCATCTGCTCTTTAGAGATCAGAAAAGCTGTGTAGCCATAATAATAATTTAAGAGTTCCATTTTTACATCATTTTCAGCAGGTTTACCTTTCAATGAAACTATGTCACTCTCCATCTCAATTATTAAATTCAACCATTTACCCATATCTCCATTTATGAATGCATCATAAGCCTTGGATTTGTATGTAGAAGGTAGATTGTCGGTAAGATGCTCAGAATTGATAGTTGACTTGGCACTTCCAACCATTGTAATGAGCAATAAAATTAAGACAGAAGCGAATGAACGATATATAATCGACATTAAATTTCTCTTCCTTTCCATTGTAGTTTTCCCCTTTTCTTTTTAAACATTGAGACAATACTCACCTTCAAAAAAAACCAATGTTGAAGAGGAGCGTAAAGAATCATTTTTCCTATACTATATCCCGATTCTACAGCAAACATTATTCTGATTATAAAAACAAGCACTACTGCAGAAATGGTTAGATAGACAGAGTTTGAGATGAACATCCATGGCAAGGTTATGGTTGTGAAGATTGTAAAGATCGTTTGAAAAAGATTTGAATTTCCAAAAAAGAAGGGCATGTTTCTAGAAAAGCCTTCAGATGCCTCACCATAAGAGCTATACATGTGGCACATTATATCAT
>JACCEE011514532.1_pt1 | contig 18485 bp, 18 predicted proteins | sample 7449931 | NCBI WGS metagenome assembly JACCEE01 (sample SAMN15323457, study PRJNA562643) | freshwater metagenome | isolation source: river surface water | place: USA:Blue River Watershed | collected 2017-08-19 | reverse complement strand
AATTATTTAATAAGGGTTAATAAACAATAAAATTATTTAATAAGGGTTAATAAACAATAAAATTATTTAATAAGGGTTAATAAACAATAAAATTATTTAATAAGGGTAATAAATAAAAGAAAAAGAAACACACCAACACACACAACAATCCTTTTTAACTCTGATGAGTGTAAAAGCACGTTCTGCACATCGGACACGAACAATCGACAGTTTGACTGTGACTGTTTGCCTTGACCTTGGTAAAGACCCACATTGTGATGCACTTGATACAGAACACATGTCCGCATCTTGTTGTGAATCTCAAGTGGTCGCTCGTCAAGTCAAAGTAAGTCGTGTCGCTCATACAGATGGAACAAATCTTCTCATGAGAAATTGCTTGCGCGTGTCTGTTGAGTTCCCTCTCAATGCTGTCTTTCAACTGTTCTTCTCTCATTCTTACTTCCTCAGCATTCTGACTGTTGTCTTCTTCTCGGTTCAAAGAATCAATAATCAAACCGCCTTCGGGTTCAAGTGACAATGGTGATAAGGTGTTGAGTGAGAACGGCGTTGTGATTGGACCCAAATGAATAGGCGATGGTGTTTCAGGAATAAAACTTTCATTCACAAAATCAAAAAATGGTCCATACGTGACAGACCGTTGAATTGAAGAAATAGAATTACTCATATTTTCAGACATATTTACCCTAATATATTTATATTATAGCCAAGATATTTCTTATTTTTTTCAATTTTTTGCCCTTCCTGGTCTTTTTAGGACCTAGCAAGGCAAAAAACACGCTGGCAATTTTTCTAAAAACCCTGCTCCAATATGGCAATTTTTCTTAAAAATTAATTATTCACTTAGGGTATGGATATATTTTCTAATATATTTTGCCATATTAATTTGTATTTTTTTAGAAGTAAAATCAGGCATACTTTCACATACAAAATCATTATAAAAAAAACTAGTTGGGTCTATTTCCATTTCATTAGCATATATTCTAATTGATTCACCATTTATTTTAACTGAATATTTATCTTGAAAAACTGGGTCAACTGCATATGATACATCTATTCTAAATAATATTGGTTTTCTTTCTAAAGTCCAAAATAGTTTTAAATATTCAGGATATAATTTTTTTGCAAATTTAATAATTTCTTTTAATAATGGTTTTTTAGATTGGTCTTCTAAACAAGTATTAGGTATACTAGAAGCATTTGCTATATATTTAGCCTTGCCATTATGAAAGAAAATACGATATTCATTTGTTCTTTTTGTAACTATTCTATTATAACCTTGAATAATATAATATCTATCAACATTTATTTCATGAGGTACTGCACTTCTTGCTTTTCCCCAAAAATATTTTTTATTTAATTTGCCTGCTTTTTTTTTAAAATCTTCATATGATTTTATAAAATCTTTATTAAAATTTAATACTTGTGTACCATTATATGAATATCCTTTTTTAATAACAACTATATTATTATCTTTCCACATTTCATTAACTATTTTCCATAATTCTTCTATAATATAATTATCTTTATTTGGATGATAATTTTCAATTTTAAAAACTCTTGTTCCAGGTAATTGAGCCCATTCTAATTTATCAATCAATGTTTTATTATATCTTTTTGAACCAAAATTATCAATAACATCGGGAGGAGGATAAATAAAAATATTATTATTTTTAATCAAACTTAATAAATAATGTTTCATTGCAACTATTTTTTTATTATTTAAATATGAATCTGTTAATGTATCTTGAAATAAAAATAATGCTCTAATATTTTCTGGTTTAACTCTATTTATAGTTTCAATTAATTCACCAGGGTTTTTTAATAAAACATAATTAAATCTTTTATCATTTTTTTCAACAACATATTTAGAAATATATTTAGATTCCGGAATATCTTCTTCATCATCTTTAAACCAATATTGTTCCCCTAAAATAATAATAGTTTTCTTCATTAGTATTAAATAATATTACATAAAATAAATTAATTTATAATTAATTTTTCAAAATCATCAATCATTATTTTATCAAAACTATCAATAATTTTTATATTAAAATTAATTGTATCTGGATTACTAACATTATTTTTTATTATCCAAGCAAGTTCTTGATTAATTTGAAAACATCCACTATTCCATAGTTCGTCAATATGTTTATATATTTTATATATCAGTCTAGTATCTTTAATAATAACATTCCAATTTAAATTCTTATCTAAATTATTAATTATATAATTAAAAATAATATCATCTGACATTTTATAATTAATAATTAATTTATAATCAATATTTAAATATATCAATTTTTTTAATTTTTTTCAAAATTAAAAAATCCTGCAACGCAATTTTTCTTAGAAAAATTACATGTCTAAAGACTGCAATTTTTCTATTTATAAATTTATAAAAGAACAATTAGGGAAAAGCAAACAATCACTGCACATTGCACTTCACATCTTCACATCTGCGCACTACTCATCATCGTCGTACCTGACGGAGAAGACTGCACCATGACCATAGTCCTCACGATAACCATCACCATATGGAATAACACAACCATAGTTGTCGATGTCATCCTCAAGGTACCGGTCAAAGTAGTCAACATCGTCATAGTCATCGTCGTAGTCCTCGTCGTAGTCGTCATTTGACTCTTGGTCTGAGTAGTACTCGTCAAGGACGTCGTCAACAATTACCGGGTCGTAAGGAGTCTTACAAAGCGGACAGTTGTAGTTTCTGCAGTGGTAGGCTGTCTTTTTCAAACAGTCCGTGTGGAAGAAATGCGTTGTGAAACAGGGGAGACGAACAGAAGAATCATTCTCAAAAATCAAACCCAAACACACTGAACACTCACAAGGAGCATTCGTTGAATCACACGTATTTTCAATATATGAATTTTGTTTCTCCATTTCCCTAAATTTTATTTCTTAAAACAATAGATATCTTTTTTTTTTCAATTTTTTTATACTTGTTAGATTTTTCCCAAAGGGAAAAATATAATTAAGTATGCAAAAAACACGCGAGCAATTTTTTCTATATTTTTCTATATTCACAAAAATTATATAAAGATACATTAATAATATTTTAACAATAATGACATCAAATATTACAGTTAATAATAAAGACGCTTTAGCATTTAATTCAACATTAAATCATACATTAGATTTATATACTTGGCAACATAAACTTTTACCTACAGAACAAGATAAATTTAATGATTTAATTAATACTGTTGAAAATAGTTTTATTAATAATCCTACTTTAACAATTAAATTATTAAAATATAAAAGATTAATTAATAAAGGTGAAGGATTAAGGATGCTACCTTTTGTCATGATGTTGCTTTTGAAAAAACAAGATTATGAAGTATATAAAAATATGTTAGAATGGTTTAGAACATCAGACAAAGATTTATTAAGATTAGCAAGAATGGCTAGAATGTATTTAAATTATGTTGATAACCTAGAACTTGAATTATATGTAGATAATTTATATAATTCTTTTGTTGATATTTTAAATGGTGTAGATAAAGTTAATTTATTACCAATTAAATATTTACCTTCAAACGGTAATCATTTTGAAAAAGAAAGACAATATATTAGAGATTTATTAAATATGAAACTAATTTTAAATAAATCAAAATTAAATTTATCTACAACTGATTATAAAAATGATAATCAAAAGTTCTTAGTTGAACTATTAGTTAATCAATTTAATCAAACTAATATGTTTATTAATAATAAAGTTTTGAGACAAATTAAAAGTTATTTTGATTCTAAACAATTCTTAGCAACACCACTATTAAAACATCAACATCTAAATAGACAACCTTTTGGTTATCTTGGTTCTGCTGATGCTGATATGGAAAAAGAATATGAAATGATTTGTGATTATTTATCAAAATTATCTACTCAAGCATTTAATAATGTTAAAAAACATATCGAAAAATCAGATAATAACTATTTAACTAAAGGTCTTGAAAAATATAATTTAATGGTTCAATCTAAACCAGAGAAAGTTAAAACTAATGGACTAGTTCTAACAGACCAATTATATAATGTATTTTTAGGTAAACAACAATTTGATAGTGTATTAGAAGCACAAGTTAATAAACAAGCCCAAGAATTAAAAGATTATTTATCTTTACAAGAATTAAAAGATTATTTATCTTTACAAGATAATAATTTTGTAAATAATTTATTAGTTGTTATTGATATTTCTGGTTCAATGGCAGGTACACCATTAAATACAGCATTATATCATACATTACTATTATGGATTGCTTTTGATTTACCATCAGTTCTTTTATTTTCAGGTAATACACAACATTTAATGTTACCTAAAAATGTTAGTACAGAAAATAAAATTAAATTTTTATATAGATATACAAACGGTTCAACAAATTTAGAATCAGTATTTGAATATATGATTAAAATGAATATAAAAAATAAACATTTACTAATCTTTACCGATGGTGATTGTGATTATTGTTTTGAAAAGTCATCATCTTATACTAATAATCCATTCCATCTATATTTAAATAAAATTGATTCTAATATTTGTGTATTTAATTTAAAACAAGATAAATTATGTTTCCCTTATTTATGTGAAGACCCTAGAACATGTTATTTAGGTGGTAATAATATGAAAGTATTAGTCGGATTCACTAAAGCATTATCAGAATCTATTTTAACAGGTCAACCGATTACACCAACATCCATTTTATTACATTCACTTAATTTAGAAGAACTAGAACATAATTATAATTTTAAATATCTAAATAAATTATCTGAAAATGATAAAGAAAAATTATTTAATACAGTTAAATATAATTTACCATTTAATAAATCTGGTAAAGATTTAGTGAATGATAGTACAGATGATAGTAATAATTTAAATGATAGTAATAATTCAGATGATGGTTCAGATAGTACAGATGATGATACCTTTGCACAAGAAAATAATAATCTAAATACTTTTGTTGGATATTTAAAAAATATGATTTAAAAAATCATTTAAAAAAATACTTTATATAAGTTATATTGTAATATACCAGAATATTGAAAAATATTCTTACAACTATTTTAAAAAACACGTTTGTATGTTTCTTTTAATGGTATATTATAATTATAATTGGATATTGAAAAATATTCTAACAATTGAATGTTGAAAAATATTCTTACAACTAATTAAAATTATAGTATAAATATAATAAACCAGAATATTGAAAAATATTCTTACAACTAATTAAAAGCAACTATTTAATTGTTACTTTAATGGTTTATTATTATTGAATATTGAAAAATATTCTTACAACAAAATAAAATACAATAAATTTTTATTTAATAATATAAATGTTAAATAAAAAATTATTAATCAATAACAACACTAACATTATTTACACTAACATATTTTTTTCTTAAAAATGTAATTGTGTCATAATCATATTTAATAATATTTTCGCATCCATATATATTTAATCTTTTTAAGTAATTATGTGTTCTAAATTCTGAAATTGTTGTAATATTTTCACAACAATATAAATCTAATTCTTCTAATCTATTACATTCTGAATAAAGTTTACTAATTTTTTTACAACCTCTTAATGTTAATCTTTTTAGAGAACATAAATTATTTAGTGAACTAATATCACTAATATTTTTACACCAATCTAAATTTAATGTATGTAATTTACAAAGATTTTTTAAAACATTAATGTTTAAAGATGAATTATTAATATTTGTTTCATCTAAATATAATTTTTTTAAATTATAAAGATTTTTTAGAAAACCAAGATTATTAATATTTGCTTCTGTTAATATTAATATTTCTAGATTATGAAGATTATCAAATGAACCTGGAGATATAGAATTATCATTAATATCATCATTAGCAGATACATCTAATTCTACTAAAGAAGTAATTCTACCTAATATACTAATATTATTTATTTTATCACAACATCTTAATGATAATTTTTTAAGATTTTTAAGATTACTTTGAGCAATGTATTCTAAAGAACAATTAGTAATACAAGTATAAGATAAATCTAATTCTTCTAATTCATAAAAATTTTTAAATTCACATTTTTTTATAAAATCATCAGTAATATCATAAAAATCTGACAACCATATTATTTTAAGTTTATCAAGATTTCTTAATGCGCCTTGTTCTAAAGAATTATCATTAATATTTTGACAATTAGATAAATATAATTTTTTTAAATTATGAAATTTACCTAATACATTAATATTAGAAATTTTTGTACATCTCAAGTCTAATACTTCAATATTATGCAAAGCACTATTATCTAAAGATTTATGTGTAAAATTATCACAACATCTTAAATCTAAATGTTTAATACGTCGAGCATTATTAAAATTAATAGATTCAAAAAATTTATCAGTTATATCAGTACGTGAAGAACAATCAAAACTATATAAATTACTAATATATTTATTTATTGATTTAATATAATTATTTGTTGATTTATTATATGTATTCATATCATAATTAAAATTAATATTTGGCAAAATATCAATTAACTTATCAGGATATTTAATTTGATTTAAATATATACAATCATCATAATCATTATAATCATTATCAATATGTTGTTTATTATCTTTAATAAATTTATTAAAAGTTTTATTTACTTTTAATAAATTTAAAGTATCAATATATTTAGTTTTATTAATAATTATTAACAAAATATCTGATGGTAATGTATCTAACATATTTTTATTTTATAATAAATGAATAGTTAGTTTATTAATTGTTGATAAATCAATTTTTTTTAATAGTTTAACTAATTTAATGTTTATAAATTATTATTATATTTATCATATTCTAAATTATAGTTTAGAACAAAAGTTAAATCTAATAATTTATCATCTAGTTCTTTATTACAAATATATTCTTTAGATTCACAATCATAATAATTATAAAAATATTCATCATTTATAATAAAATTATTATTATTAGACATATTATTACGATTATAACAATAATCATAATTTTTATCTAAACAATATGAACATGTACAATTATTACTTAAATTATTCCAATCTAAATTATTTATAAATGCAACAATAATACCATTTTTATAATTTTTAATATGAATAATAATATATTTATTCATTAATTCTCTATTCTCAGTATAATAATAAGTATGACAATAACCATAATCTAATACTTGAATATCTAAATCAGTTTGTTCCTTAATCTTAGAATTTATAAAATTAATTTCTTCATTTTTTAAATTATGTAATAACTCTTTTGTTTTATCATTATTACAAAATAACCAATTATAATTATTAATTGGTTTAGCAAATAATAATTTATAAATATCCATTAACTAATAATTATTTTATATTTTTAATTATTATTAATATCTATAACCATTAATAATAATCCACCTATTAAAGATATATGTGACCATGTAGATGTTGATTTATTATAATTTATAATGTTTAGAGGATGATATATTATTGTTGCTAAAATAACAAATACAATTAATAAATATCCTGAATATAATGAATATTTTTTATCTTTAGATTTATAATAACTCTCTGATACTATTATATATGGAGCAATAATTTCTAATAATATAACTAATACAATAACTAGTTTATAAAAATTATTATCCAACTTTATTATAGGATTTATTTTATTAGATATACTTGAAACTGTTTTATCAAAATTAAATATTTTATTTATACCTGCTAAAACAAACATTGCTAATAAAAGTACATATACAATATATTTATTATTTTTTAGTAAATCTGTTATCTTTTGTAAATTTTTATTTACTACTTCTAAAGATGACATATATTATTATATTATAAAATAATAAAAATAATAAAAAAGTATTTAAAGAAATAATAATATATTATATTGGTCGTGTGGCGCAGTCGGTTAGCGCATCCGTCTTATAAGCGGGGGGTCGCCGGTTCGAGCCCGGCCATGACCATATTTATTTAAATTAGAACTGTAAAGTTATAATTTAAATCAAATGTTGGAGACCATTAATTCAAATTATAAATATAAATTTATAATTAAAAATATACCAGACCATGATTATAATATAATCAAATGTTAGAGACTATATTAGAACTATAAAGTAATAATTTATTATATAAAATAATAAAATAAAATAAGTTATTAGATATTAAATCTAATCAGAAGACATACAATAATCTTCCTCAAATTTTGAATTACCATAACGGTCAGATACTTTACTAGCACCCGTTTTCAAATTAGAATTATATTTTTTGAACTTCTTTTTCAATCCATTTAAAATCTTTGTTAACTCTTTTTCTTCTAATTTAGAAATATCAGCCTTTTTAACTTCCTCATATTCAGAACAACTGACATAATTATCATATCCAAGGTCTTCTAATTTAGAAATAACACTTTCTAACAAATATACACATTCTTTATTTTTTTTGTTATATCTTGTAATTTCTTTAATCAAACCTTCTTTAGTGTTAATCGAACCTTCTTTAGTGTTAATCGAACCTTCTTTACTAATATCTACTTCTTTTGTAGATTTAGGCTTATCATCATCTTTAGATTTAATAGACTTTTTAGGTTTATCATCATCTTCTTTAATAGACTTTTTAGGTTTGACTTCTTTTTCATCATCCTTATGATCATCTTTAACTTTTTTAACTACTCTAGATTTTACTGGTTTTTCTTCATCAGAACTAAGAAAAGGGGCTTTAACTTTTCTAACTGTTTTGGGTTTCAATAAAATATTATCATTATAATATGATTTAATAATAATTTCATTAACAATTACAAATAGTTCATTTGAAATCCATTTTGCCACAAGTGTAGCAATAGATGAATGTGCAAATGTTCCTTCTAATAATTCATCATCACTTTTATTAACTCTGTATGGCATTTTATTAAATTTTTTAAGTTCTTTAGTGATTTCTTTCCCTTCAGATGAAGCAACCCAATCACTATATTTCTTATTAAAATTTTTGCACATAGCATCAACATTAATATATTTTGTTTTGTTATGAATAATAATATTACACTTACCACAAGTAACAAGTGAATATTCAACATTAACTAATTCAAAAGTAATCTTTGACATAATTTAGTTTTTGTAATTTATTAATATAATACGGTTGTTCTCAATAAGTTTATAATTCAATTTTTTAATCTTTTCAAAATTAAAAAAATTACATTGTCAAATGCCTGCGAATTTTCTACACCTCAAATATGTGAAATTATATCCATATAAAGTTACATTATTCAGATTAGACAAAACTGATACATCATTAATTTTATCATAAAAAGATAATCCAAAATTTTTATATTTATCCCATGACAATTTATTAATAAATTTTTAAAAGAAATAGTATATATTTACAATATCTATCATAATATATTTATTTTTAGAAAATTTATTCCAATTTAATTTATATATCTTATTCTTTTTTTTTAATTTAAATTATTATTATTATTGAAAAAAATGATTGTAAACTATATTGAGTTGATTCATTATTATATTAATATAAATAAATTTCAATAATTACAAAAATCAATTTTTTTCAACAATAATTAATATTTATTTTTTATTATTATATTTCAGACCTTTTGTTATTAAAATATTATTATTTTTTAACATACTAATATTTTTAATTTTATAACAATAACTTATATTTAAAAAATATACATTACTTAGATTACCAACATCTGTAATATTAAAACATTCGCTTATATTTAAATTATAAACATTTCCTAACATAGACACATCATGTATTAATGTTGAACTTAAATCTAATGTATGTATATTACCTAACATTGATACATTTTTTATATAATAACAATTGCTTAAATTTAATGTATGAACATTTTTTAATTTTGATACATCATATACATTTGTCCAACTTAAATCTAAAGTATGTATATTTCCTAATAATGATACATCTTTAACATTTTTACATCCACTTAAATTTAATTTTTTAATATTACATAAAGAAGATACATCTGATATATTAGTATAACTAATATCCAATGTATGAATATTTCCAAATACTGAAAAATCTTCAATATTTTTACATAATGATAAAATTAAAGTATTTACGTTATCTAAATTCGGAAGTTTTCTTATATTAGAAGGTGTTAAATCTATAGTATGTATATTATTAAATTCTTTAATATCTGTATTATTTATTTCTCTATTATAACCCCACAATTTTAATAAATATATATTTTTGCTATGTTTTTTAATTAATTGAATATTAAATTTATCACATTTGAATTTAATATTTGGATATTTATCAATTAAATATTTATAGTTTTTACAATTATTAATATTTATTAAATTATTAGTATCAATAGAATTCATATTTAATAATTAACAATAATATTATTAATTATAATAAATATTATATTCAATTTTTTTAGTCTAATAATTTTAAAATATTACTATTTATAAATCTAAAATAAAAAAAATATAAATATAATAAAATTATAATTAAGTATAAAATTTATAATTTTCATCTAAAACAGTATCAAGTCGAATATTAGTTAAATATTTAGAATTAATTTTATAACATATATCACAATCTACTACTAAATTATTTAATCCAACTTTTTTTAATGTTTTACAATTATTCATAGATTCAAAAAATAAATCCCCATCTTTATATCCTAACATATTTTTACAAGTATTATAAAAATTGTTATTAGAATAAAAATAATATTCATTTTTTTCTAATTTATTATCAATAATTTCACGAAAATATTTATTTAATTCATTATTAGATGATGGTTCAAAGGGAGTATTTTCCTGTGAAATATTATTTAGTTTATTACATAAATATTTATTTATCTGTAATATGTAATTATTTATTTCATTAACTGAAGAAATATTACAAAAATTAATAATTAATTCTTCTAATTGCAACTCAAAAAGATTTGAAATATTATCAATATTATTAAATTCAATATTATCAAAAATAACACTTTTTAATGTTTTAATATTAGATATAAATTTAAAATCATCATCTGAAATACAAGTATCTATAATTATTTTTTCGATATTTGATTTATATAGTTGTTCATAATTATCGGATGTAATATAAACTCCTTTTAGATATAATGTTTTTAATTTAGTAAATTTTTCAATATTGTTAAAGTTAATATAAATTGAATCAGTGTTAGTACATCCAATTTTAAATAATGTTGGACCTGAATTTTTGACGGTACATCCAACAGCTAAATAGTCTAGATCTTTATGAATTAGTTTATCCAACTGAATTTTATCATTTTTTAGTTTTTTAAATTCTTCTATTAATTTAGAAATTTGTTCTTTATCAACCCAACCATCTGTCGATGTATAACAATAAGGTATGTATATAATTTTTGTCAAACTAGGAAAAATATTAAAATCATTTAGTTTAATGGTTAATTCCATATTAATAATATTAAATGTTTTTAAATTTAAATTTTTAATCATATCTGAATTCAATTTCAATAATTTATCATCAATATTAAAAATTGACAAATTTTCTAGTTTAGGAAAACATTTCAGATTATCTATCTTAAAATTTAGTTCAACATAGTAACAATTATTAATCACAAACTTTTCAACATTATTGAATATTTTAAGAAATAATACATCATACAAAATAGAAGTATCTAAACTATCAATAGTTATAATATTTAATATTTTGACATTATTAATTTTAAAATACTTATGAAAAATATCACACACATATTTTAAATATTTGGTAAAATTTTTTTTATTTTTTATTTGTTTATTATGTTTAATAATTAAATCATATTCATCATTAATTTTATTAATAAATTTTACATTTATAATACAATTATCCATTTCAATTTTAACACTTTTAATTGAAATAATAAAATCATTATTTTTTAGATAATCAATATCAATTTGTGTCATTTTAATAATAATATATTTATTATTTTTCAATGATTATTATATTCAATTTTTAATTAATTAGTGATATCTAATCGTTGCGTAAAACTAAAAAAATATCAATAAATAAAATTATCCATCTACTTAAATAAATATAGTGAATATTGTTTTTTTCAATTTTTTATAATTTATAATTCATAATTATTAATTCCATTAATATTAATTGCATAACATCTTCTAATTTTAATTTTTTTAATATGAGATAACATTGATATATCATTAATTTTATCAGAATATGATAAATTTAAAAAATTGATTTGACTATTTTTTAAATTTGATACATCTCTTAATTGATTACAGTTTGATAAATTTAAATAATTAACTTTACCCATATCAGTAATAAAAGTTATATTAGTCCATGATAAATCTATATGACTATTTGGTTTAATATTTTTAATTTTACTGGTATCTGTTAAACTAGTATTACTTAAAATTAATGTATCAATATTTTTACATTTTTCTAAAAATGATAAATCTAATTGTTTTTTATAACTAAATAATTTTATATAATTAATATTTTCAAGCATTCCTAATACTGATATATCAGGCATAGAACAACTAGATAAATCTATATATGTAATATTTTTACAAGAACTTAATATTGATATATCTTGAAGCATTCTACAATACTCTAAAATTAATTTATTAATAGATTTATTATTTTTTAAAAAAGACAAATCCGATATTAAAGTATGAGATAAGTCTAAATAATTAATATTTTTACAATTTTCTAATACTGAAAAATCTGTAATTTTTTTACAATCTCTTAAAACTAATTTATTAATTGAATTAATATTTTTTAAAAATGATAAATCTGATATTGATGTATAACTTAAATCTATTGTTAATATAGAACTTGAATTAATATTAATACTATTAATATTTTTACAATGTGCTAAACTTAAATCATATATATAATTACTATATTTAATTAAATTATTATTAAAATATAAATAACGATAATAATCTTGTTCATTATATCCTGTATAACACAGTTTAAGAAAATATTTATGTTTAACATTTGGTAACTTGCTAACCAAATAATTAATATCTTTATCATTCATAAAATGAATGTTAATTGAACTATTTGAATTAATATAATTTTTATTATTTTCTATAAATTTATTAAAATATTTATTAACTTTTAATAAACTTATAATATCATAACATTCCAAATTATTTATAATTAATAATAAAATATCTGATGGTATAGTATCTAATAACATATTTAATTAAATAAAATAATATTATAAAATAATAATTAATTATAGTCTTTAAACTACAATTTTTTTATTCTGAATCAGAATTATCTGATGTGTCAACTATTGTTTTTCTTCAGATAAATTCTTCTTCATTCTGAATCAGAATTATCTGATGTGTCAACATTTTTTCTTTCTTCAAATAATTCTTTAATCATTTTAATTAGATTAGTTTGAGTAATTTTTTTATCAACAATACTAAAGCGCGAACCACTAAAATCTAAAAGTTTACTCTTTTTATTTTGTTCTTTTAATCTATGTAATACATTTTTAGAATTATTAACATCTTCTAATCTTAAAATTTCTTTAAAATCATTATCTACTAATCTTTCACAAGCACTATTAGCATAATTTCTTAAACCTGCAACAATACGATATCTATGACCACTATTGTCGTTTTTATCTTTACCCTTATATTTCATAACAATAAAATTTTCAGTTTTAGTAATACTTTTAGTTGATGGGACTCTTTGGTCTGTAGCAATATCAATAACTTTATTTTTAGTATTAATACTTTTATCTTTCTTTAATAATTCATCTGCTAGTGCTTCAATATTATCATTAGCATCATATAATTCGTATTTGATTTCTTTTAATTCAGAATTAGCATCTCCTAATTCATTACGGGTTAATTTAAGCTCATTTGTAACACTATCTAGTTTTTTATTCATTTTTTTAATAGTGACATTCAATGATTCAATTTCACCATCTTTCTCATCTAACTTTAGTAAATATTCATCTACTAAATGTTCGTTAATAATTTTACTAACCATAATAGCAAATGGAATAGAAATCCATTGTGCCACTTGAGGAACAATTAATGGATGTGCATATGTTCCTCTAATTTTTTCATATATTTCTCCTTTTCCACCTTTAACAGGAAACGTTGATTGAAGTTTTAATTTATTATTAACATAATCAATTAATTCTTTACTTTTATCATTTTGTAACCAGTTATCATATCTTTTATCTTCTAATTTACAAAGTTGTGTAACATTAATATATCCAGATTTAGTATGAATTATGACTTTAAAATCGCCATACATACCATATGAATAATCATCATTAATATTTTCAAAAATAATTTGATTAATATTTGAACTCATTTTTATATAAATTATATATGTATTGTTTTCAATAAGTATATAATTCAATTTTTTTGAGATGCTGGTTTTCTAGGATATGAAAAAATAATTAAAACATTTTGAGATGCTGGTTTTCTAAGATATGAAAAAATAATTAAAACATTTTGAGATGCTGGTTTTCTAGGATATGAAAAATAATTAAAATATTTTGAGATGCTGGTTTTCTAGGATATGAAAAATAATTAAAATAATTTGAAATTGAGTTATAAATTATCAAACTATTTATTCATAACTCAATTCAACATTATGTTTTTTATAAATAGTTTTAATTAATTTAATATCAATATCACCCTTAAAGGGCGTCACATCAAATAAATGTACTCTCATTTTTTTATCAGGATAAAAATGTCCGTAAATAAGTATCTGACCCAATGCTCCTTTCCATGAGCAACCTTCTTTAACTTCAATAATTTCCGTATCAGTTAATATATCAATTCTACCACAACTAACAGGAACTTCTAATTGATAATTACATTTAATATTTTTAATATAATTATTAACTATATCTTTCTCATGTTGATTATTTTTGGTATTTTGACACCAATATATAATATCATCAATTATATCTTTGTGAACATAAGTTCCAGAAACTATTTTTAAATTATTATTTTTCCCACCAGCCTTAATTAAAAAATGAGAATTAAGTCCAATATTATTAATAAATTCTTTTTTTTTATTTGATTCAGTATAATGATTATATCTTTTACCATACAAAGAACATAATTTAGTAGCATTAATAAATCCAGTTTTATTATGTATTATAACTTTAATATTATTATAAGTTGAATAAGAATATTCATCATTAATTATTTCAGTCATTTTTATATTTAAGTATAATATAACAATAAATCTTTAGACCTGCAATTTTTTTTTATAATTTACATTTACATTTACATATCAATTTCATTTTTTTAAAGTAACATATTCATAAAAGTTTTTATCATATATTTTTCTTCAAGATATTTATAATAATATGTACTATATTCTCCGTTTTTAATAATTATCATAGGATGTTATTACATATAGAACATTTATTACTAAAAACAACAAACCAAGATTCTAATGATGATATCAATATATAATTATTAAATAAATATCTAAAAAAAATTTTAAAAAAAACATATAATTTTTAATAGATAGCGAAAAATTAAGAAAATGGTTAAAAATATTAAATAGAAAAGTTTTTAATGATACTATAAAAAATATTATATATGTATGATTAAATTAAAAATAATATTATATACTACTATTACAAATAAAACAGTATCTTTTACTATGAGTCATACAACCGTGTTTAATTTTAATATTTTGTTTTTTTAATAATAATTTATTGTTATTATTAAAAACACAATCAACCGTTAAACTATTTAGATTATTTAAAAATGTAAAGGTATAAATAATATTATCACAATTATAAATATTTAATTTAATTAATTTTTTTAGAACAGTTATATCTGATTTTAAATTAGTACAATTAGATATATCCAAGTCAGTTACATTTTCTAAAATAGATAAATCTATATCATCATCTATTTTCACTTTTGAGGTGCAGTATGAAAAATTAATAGTTTTAACATTTTTTAATTTTAATAAATTATTATTATTAAAATTAAAATTAGAACATTCAGATAAATTTATTTCATCCAAACATTTAAATTCTGGCAAATTAAAAATATATTTGCATTTTGATAAATTTAATACTTTAATATAAATATTAGACATTATAGATATATCAGCAACATTACTACCTAATAATGATAAACTATTTATATTAGTTAATTTACAAAGTGTTGGATATACTTGGTCATGATTCATAAAATTCAAATTAATTTTTGAAATATATTTTGTATATTTACTAAAATCATAAAAATTATTTTTATACATTATAAATTTAATTCTATTATTTTTTTTAATTAATTCATCAATATCTTTATCAGTATAATCTGTTCTTCTTACAGAATACATTATATTATCATTATATAAATCTATTACTTGATACTCCACATTTTTAATAATATATTCTTTATTATCTTTAAAAATATTAAATAATCTCTTATTAACACCTGAAAAAGTTGATGCATCTAATAAATGCAATTCTTTATAAATTGATAATAAAATATCTTCTGGTAAATTTGTTATATCCATTTTAACTTTTTAATTAATCATAAACATTATATTTTATTAAATAAAAGAATCAATTTTTTTATTAACATAAAAAAACATCACCTTGCTCGCCTTAAGGCGATGCGGGCGAAGCAATTTTTTTACAAATGAAATTTAAATAGTCTTTCAAATGTTAAAAATTCAATCATTTCAGATTGTTTTTCTTTATCACATCTTTCTAATAATCTTCTAACAATTATTGAATGGATATAATCTCCTAAATACTTAAAATAGTATTTAACTCCTTCAACATTATTATTATCAACTAATTCAAATAGATTCTGTCCATATGGATAAGTAAAGAACATATTAGGATTAGAAACAAAACAAATATCTGGTTGGTGTTCTTCCATCCATTTAATAGTATTATCACATCCATATAATAGTGATTCTAAAAAATCATTATTATTAAATGTGACTGAATAAAAATCTAGTGCTTTAGTACTATTCATCATTGCTATATCAAGTGTATAATTATTAATTTCATTAATAATTGGTAATCCTAGGGATGAAAAATATTCAATTAATTCAATATCAAAATTTTTTATAATTGTTTTAATAATTGAATTAATTGCATTTCTTTGTGTATCACTTAAATTATTAATATCGTTTCTTAAAAAATCATTAGACATTCTAGAACATAATAATTTTATCATATCATAATTATTATTATTAATAGCAATTTCAATATGTATCCAAGAAATAATATATCTATCATAATTATTTTGGTTATAATCAAAATTATTATCAATCCAAAAATTAAAATTAGGATAGTTTTTATATTCATTATCAATAATAATAACTGCATATTGCCAATTATCTTTTACTGCAATTATCATAGGTGCATCTTGTATTAATTTAGATTTATTACAAAGTTCATTTAAGATTAATCTATCTGTAATAAGATATGTCATTTTATTATTAGTAATAAGGGTATTCATTTATTATAAAAATTATTATTATTTTTATAATAAATTTGTTTCAATTTTTTGCGCTTTAAAGAAGTAAAAAAAATTACTGGCTTTTTATAGCATTTCATTTTTTTTACAGTTCAAATAAGTTAAAAACCCCCCTCTAAGCCTTAGAACTAGATGAAGGGTACTTTCTTTTTGAATATTGTAATCACTAAGTGTTCTTCCATCTTCTAATTGCTTTCCTGCAAAAATAAGACGTTGTTGGTCTGGTGGAATCATTCACCAACTTACAATTTCTTGTAAGAATAGACTGTATCTTAAGCCATCATTAAAGTTGATTAGACTTTTCAAGCCCACATCCGTGCGGTCGTTGAGGGAATATCATAACCTAATCATTACGGTGTTAGATATTTTACCCGCGGATTACCCATTATTATTTCAAAAGTTATTACGATAAACGAGGTCATTACCCTGTCTATAATTATTAGTTTCCCAATAATTAGGCGTATTTTGAACTTTAGGGACTTCCCGATATTTAAGATGTGTTGCAATTAATTTTAATTAATTACTAGCCACTGAATTTATAATTTGGATTCTAAATGTTTATCTATAATCAGAGCCAAAATGATTATAGCATGTGACTTTTTAAGGCATTAGCCACAATCGGGCATAAGTTAAAAACTTAGTTTACCTTCTTTATCTTGAATTTTTGTTTTAATATTTTCAATTGAATCTGATGGTTCAACTTCTAAAGTAATTGTTTTTCCTGTGAGTGTCTTGACAAAAATCTGCATTTATTATTATAGAATATATAATTTTTATCTTTAAAATATTTTTAAATTTTAAATTTTATTTCTTTTGAATAGAATGTCTAATTGTATATCCCTTAGGTTTTCTAGGTTTACTATGTCTATATGGTTTCATTTTAGCCATAATAATAATTCTTTTATTATTATTATTATTATTATTATTATTATTATTATTATTATTATTATTATTATTATTATTATTATTATTATTATTATTATTATTATTATTATTATTATTATT
>JACCEE011685285.1_pt1 | contig 18490 bp, 14 predicted proteins | sample 7449931 | NCBI WGS metagenome assembly JACCEE01 (sample SAMN15323457, study PRJNA562643) | freshwater metagenome | isolation source: river surface water | place: USA:Blue River Watershed | collected 2017-08-19 | reverse complement strand
TTAATAGATTGCAAAAATTGCAGATTCGTTTTTTCCTCATCAGATAGCTTTGATTTATTCTCAATGTCTTGAATTGAAGCAATATTTTTTTCTCGTTCAGATTTTTTAGCTTCAACATCCCCTAGCTGTTTGAGAGATTGTGTTTTTTGTTTGAAAATAGCTTTTACTGTTAAATAATTGTTTATTTCAGTCGTAATTGCAGATTGTAGAGTTGAGTTTTTAGTATTGAAATCCTCTAAAAGTTTTGCATATTCTTCGCTTTCTTTTAACGAATCATTGATTAGCTTAGTAAACTCTTTATGTGAAGATTCATCATCTTTCACTAATTCCTGTAAATAGCCTTGTGATATATAAGTAATAAGTCTTTGACAAGGGTTAATTAATGAATATTCTTCACCATCTTTGTATTTTACAATAAAATCGTACTGATATTGTTTGTAAATATTTTCTTCTTTTTTATTAAAAACTCTAGCTATTGAATTGAGCAATAAACTTTTACCTGTAGATTTTCCACCAATAATGACATTTAGATTTTGATTTAAATAAATTGGCTTTGAAATAAATAGATTGTCTTTGCTTTCAAAGCGAACAGATTCAATTACATCAGAATCTTTTTTTAGTTCAGGCTTATCTTGCTGAATTTCTACTCTACTTTTAGGTTCAAACATAATTTGACGTAATCCTTCAAAAGTAGAATTAGCTTTTATCCAAGTAAAGTTTTCTCCTCCAATTCCATCTATATTATGAGCATCGGAACAAAAAACTACAGCTTTAGGAATAGAACCTTCATATCTGTCATCTTTTAAAAAATATTCACGGTCTTGTTTTCTTGCAAAGAAAAAATCAGCAATTTTGTCGTACTTTTCAGCTATAGCAACACTTCTTCCTTGTGTACGATTAGCACGGAATCCACCATATCCATTAGGGCAGCATATAATGAGATAATCTTCTCTTTTAAAATCATTTTTTAATTGTTCTACTAATTTTTCTGCGATAATCATTGCCTGAGAAAAATCCTTTTCTGTTTTCAGTTCAGAACAATATTTGTTATCTTGAGTTTTTAGTCTTCCTAAAAAGGCATTGATATTCTTCGTAGAAACATTGTTTGAAAATAAAACATGGATGTTAATAAAATCACCGTCTTTATTCGGCTGTTCCAGTCGAAATTCTAAGTTAGGAAAAACAACAATATCTTTACCTTTCAGTTTTTCTCTAACTATATCAATTTCGCTGCATCCATTTTCTTCTGCAAATTTAAAATAATTAGTTAATCCGATAACTTGAATTTCATTATCGACAAGCTTTTTAACCCATTCTTCCCAATTTCCATTATAGTGATTGTTCAAATTTGTTAATGGGCTATGAATATGTAAATCCCATTTTCCCCATTCAGAACCTTTTGCAAATTTTTCCATGACAATATCCTCATTAATAACGTAAACTTAATTTATATATCCCCATTCCCTAAACCGATCCGCCAATTCCGCATCATCCTTAAACGCACAATAATAAATAAACTCCGGTGCTAAATCCGCGCCATTTTTCCAAACAAGCGTATTAAGCTCTTTATCCAATTCAAATTGCGCAAACTGAATGACATCTTTTAATTCTTCAAAAACAGAACCTTTTAATACACTTGACAAATCAGCTACACCACTGCGACCATCATTAAAAGCCACTTCAATTAAAAAATCGCGTTTATATTCAGCTTGGGTAATATGCAACATTTTTTATTCCAACGGCTCAATTTATTTTCCTGTGCTTGACAGCATAATTCCCAATTTTCGATTAACTCGTTTTGATGCAATTCATACCATTCCAGCACATGTCTTAACGCGCGTTTAGGAAATTTTCCTGCCACCACGCCTGTTAAAATATCAACCGTGATTTCATATTCGCCATATTTAGCATGAAAATGTGGCGGGACATGGTCATTCCAGAACATGACAATCACAATACCCAAAAACCGACTCACGATTGGCATTTTCAAATCCTGATTTAATTCAAATTAACCCGTTGTTTACAAGCCTCTAATATCGCAATCAATACGCTAAATAATATATCTAAATTGGCAATATCAAATCGCTGTTTATAAAAAGTAAATGTTTGCTTTTCTAATTGGGCAAATTCCCAAATTTCGCCATTAGAAACAATGCCATAAACCGGCAAATTCACATCCGCATTAATCTGCTGCATCGCCACCATTTCCGCACCGCATTGACCCCAACCTCCGCTAAAATCATCGCGTTTTGCCTCAACCACTGCAACATAAGGCAAATCTAAAACAATCACGCCTAAAGGTGAACGTTTGGCAATTAAATAATCAGGAATACCGGATAATTCTTTATTATAATTTAAAGAAACTTGACTCCAAATCGCTAATACATTGGCATAATCTTTCCAAGCTTGTTTTAAAATTGGATAAATCAAATTTTCACAAATGGCTGTTTCAGAAGCATTATAAGGAACATGATTAAAAGTAAAATCAAGTTCTTGCTTTAAAATATCAGGTGCAATTATCAGAGGATATTGAAAACAATTTTCTTTTTGATAAGTTAACGAATATTTCTTTAAAACATCTGATAAACTTTTAAATTGATTAAAGCTCATTATATTTATCAATTTATTATTTTACCAAGTCTAATTATTATTTTAACGCTTTTATCCCACCCACAATCGTGCATTGCGGAAAAGTCGTAACCACGCGCCATCTTCTCCCCAAGAATCTGGATGCCATGAATTTTGAAGGGTACGGAAACAACGTTCTGGATGCGGCATCATAATGGTGACTCGTCCATCAGTGGTGGTTAAGCTGGTGATTCCAGCCGGCGAACCATTTGGATTCATTGGAAATTGAGTGGTCATTTGCCCCTGATGATCGATATAACGTAAACTCACCAAAGCTTGTTGTTGCTGTTCAAAACTGCTAAATCGCGCTCGACCCTCACCATGCGCAACCACGACCGGCAATTGCGAGCCTTGCATGCCTTGAAATAAAATCGAAGGCGAAGCTTGAACCTCAACCATTACCACTCTTGCTTCAAATTGTTCAGATTCATTGCGAACAAATTCCGACCACGCTTCTGCACCAGGAATTAATTCTTTTAATCCCGCTAACATCTGACAGCCATTACATACTCCTAAACTAAAACTGTCTTCACGGTGGAAAAAGGTACTGAATTCTTCACGCGCATGGCGATTAAATAAAATGGATTTTGCCCAACCTCCTCCTGCTCCTAATACATCACCATAAGAAAATCCGCCACAAGCAACCAATCCTACGAATTCTCTTAAACTCACCCGACCGTGAATAATGTCACTGATATGTACATCGATACTGGTAAAACCCGCTTTATCAAAAGCCGCCGCCATTTCGACATGTCCATTCACCCCTTGTTCGCGCAAAATCGCAACTTTGGGACGACGAGTTGAACTTAAATGGGCAATCACATTATCACGCGGATCAAAAGATAATTTTGCAGTTAATCCAGCATCCTGATCATCGGCAATTTGATCAAATTGTTGTTGCGCACAATCAGGATGATCGCGTAAAGCCTGCATTCTGAAACTCAATTCTGACCACGTTTGTTGTAAAACCGCGCGAGTTTGTTGATAAATCAATTGTTGATTCACTGAAATGGCTAATTTTGCTTGTTCTAAATTAACGCTTCCAATCAAATGACTACACTCTGCTAACCCTGCGGTTTTTAATATCGCCAATACCGAATCGACTTCTGCATTTTTAACTTGAATCACCGCGCCCAATTCCTCATTAAATAGAGTCGCCATTAGTGCTTGATGTGACCATTCAGGGAATGTCAACGTCACGCCCAAACGCGCGGCAAACATCATTTCTGCTACCGTGACCAACAATCCACCATCAGATCGATCGTGATAAGCCAATAATTGCCCTTGACTATTTAAGGTTTGAATTGCGTTGAAAAAAGCGACTAATGATTGTGGTTGATCTAAATCCGGACATTCATCACCTAATTGATTATAAACTTGCGCTAATACTGAACCGCCCAAACGATTACGTCCTGCGGATAAATCAATTAAAATCAAAACACTAGGTTCAGCTTTTAACTCTGGGGTTAAGGTTAAATCCACCGCTTCTACCGGTGCGAAAGCACTGACAATCAACGATAAAGGAGCGGTCATGGTGCAAGTTTGTCCCTGTTGTTGCCAAGTGGTACGCATAGACAACGAATCTTTACCAACCGGAATTGAAATGCCTAGTTGTGGACATAGCTCTAATCCAACTGCTTTAACCGTATCAAATAAAGCGATTTCTTCGGCATTTTCTCCCGCTGCCGCCATCCAATTCGCTGATAATTTCACTTCAGATAAATGATCAATCCGTGCTGCGACTAGATTGGTCAATGCCTCAGCCACTGCCATGCGTCCTGAAGCCGCAGGATTGAGTAAAGCTAGCGGCGTTCTTTCGCCCATCGCCATTGCTTCCCCGGTTAAGGCTTGAAATCCTGAGGCAGTCACCGCAACATCCGCTACAGGCACTTGCCAGCGTCCAACCATTTGATCTCTAACCACTAAACCGGTTACAGAACGATCACCGATATGAATCAAAAAACTTTTGTCAGCTACAGCTGGAAAACGTAAAACTCGGTAGATCGCTTCTTCTAAATCAATAGCTTGTGTATCAAATTGGCTAAAAGATTCGGCTTGATGTGTCGCTGTACGATGTAATTTTGGCGAATTACCGAATAAAACCGACATCGGCAAGTCAACTGCTTGATTATTAAATTGTTTATCTTCTACAATCAATTTTTCTTCAGCGGTGACTTCACCAATTACCGCATACAAACAGCGTTCACGTTCACAAAATTGTTCAAATAGGGTTAAACATTCGGGTTTAATCGCTAAAACATAACGTTCTTGCGCTTCATTCGACCAAATTTGCATCGGCGATAATCCGCTGTCTGCATTCGGTACTGTGCGTAATTCAAATCGACCACCTCGCCCGCAATCATGAATAATTTCCGGTACCGCATTTGACAAACCACCTGCCCCCACATCGTGAATCGATAAAATAGGTGAAGTTTCGGCTAACGCATTGCAATGATTAATCACTTCCTGACAGCGACGTTGCATTTCGGGATTATCTCGTTGTACTGAAGCAAAATCTAATTCGCTCGCGCTGGTACCTGAAGTTTGTGAAGAAGCCGCGCCTCCACCTAAACCAATTAACATCGCTGGCCCACCGAGTACAACGATTAAAGTTCCTACTGGAAGGGGTTGTTTATGAACTAACATCGGACGAATATTGCCCATTCCTCCGGCTAACATAATCGGTTTGTGATAACCGCGAAAAGCATTAGGTCGCAGCGTAGTTTGTTCAAAACTGCGAAAATATCCACATAAATTTGGTCTGCCAAATTCGTTATTGAAAGCGGCAGCACCAATCGGAGCTTGTAACATAATCTCCAAAGCTGAAGCGATGCGCTCAGGTTTACCTAAATCTTGTTCCCAAGGTTGAGGAAAATTCGGGATTTTTAAATGCGAAACGCTAAAACCGGTTAAACCTGCTTTCGTTTGTGAACCACGACCGGTAGCGGCTTCATCACGAATTTCTCCGCCAGAACCGGTGGCGGCTCCCGGATGCGGTGAAATAGCCGTAGGATGATTATGGGTTTCCACTTTCATCAAAATATGCGCGGATTCGGTTGAATATCGATATTCTCCTGAATGCGGATCACGAATCAATACTTGGGCAACAGAACCTTCAATCACCGCTGCATTGTCACTGTAGGCTGATAAAATTCCTTGAGGATGACAATTCGTACTGTGTCGAATCATGCCAAACAGAGAATGATCTTGCGCTTGATGGTCTATTGTCCAATGTGCATTAAAAATTTTATGGCGACAATGTTCTGAATTCGCTTGCGCAAACATCATTAATTCGACATCAGTCGGATCACGTTGTAATTGTTGAAAAGCCTGAGTTAAATAATTGATTTCTTCAACAGATAATGCCAAACCCAATTGCTGATTCGCGGCGATCAAAGCCTCGCGTCCTTGAGTAAATAGCGGAATCGTTTGCAAAGGCTGTGGTGGCTGATGACTAAAAAGTTCAACTGATTCCGTTTCGGAGACCAAAGTTTGCGTCATTCGATCATATAATTGTTTAGCAATCGGTTCTGGAATCGACATTTTCGCCTCAGATCGACTGATCAAAGTATATTCAATTCCACGTTCAATACGTTTTACCGCTGACAAACCACAATGTTGCGCAATTTCAGTCGCTTTACTCGACCAAGGAGAAATCGTCCCCATGCGAGGAATCATCAACCATCGCTGACCCGGAACCTCTTCAATCATCGGTTCGCCGTAAGTCAATAATCGTTGCAAAATCTTTAATTCATTTGCTGTCAATTCGCGTTCTAATTCAATAAAATGGATAAATTGGCTTTGCAAATCCAGTAAATTCGGCTCTATTGTTTGCCATTGCTGTAATAATCGTTGACGACGAAAATCAGAAAGGGCGGCACTACCATGAATTGTGAACATATATATTAATAGAAAAATAAAAATAGCGATTAAAAATATAAAAAATTAGGGTTGTTTAATTTGGTTTAACTGATCAAATAACAAAGTTAATAATTGTAAACCGATTCCCTCAGCAATTAATTGATTCTGCTGATTAAATATAGCTATTTGAGTAAATTCTGCTTGAGTCAATAATCGAATTTGATATAAATCTGATTCAGTCGGTTTATCGGCAAATACAAATTTTAATTCATGCCAAATTGATTCTTCTTTTGGAATTTGCACATCTGGATGATAATGCACAATAAATTGAAAATGGGCTTGATCACGATCACTCACTTCAATCGATTGACGCATTAAAATTTTATCAAGCAATCTCCAACTGGTAGCAAGAGATTGATTTAATTGTAATTTCACTGTGGCTGAACCACGATCAATCCAATTCACCGTTAAAGGCACACTCTGTTCGTTTTGAGTTGACTGATCAGCAACCGCATTTTCAGCAATACTGATCGGACTTTTTACCACTTCCCCAACTACCTTGACCGCTTCCGGTTGATCGGCTAAGGGTTTTGGTGGAACTTGTCGCTGTAATTGGTCATGTTGCTGCAACGTGCTGGGCAATTGTAAAGCGGGAATTTCATATGCGAATTGATAATCTCGCGTTTTATCCGGTAAATAAGCGACGTTGTAACCGCAGCCACTGAATAACAACACGATTATTAGATTAACTAACTGATTTTTCATCTTAACACTCAATTTCAGCTTGGCGCATAGCGGCTAATACCGCGTCAAAACAGTCTTCGGTTAACCAAGTCAACGGTAAACGAATGCCAGTGCCACAAAATCCCATTGTGGACATCGCCCACTTAACGGGAATTGGATTTGATTGAATAAACAATTGTTTATGTAAGCCGGTTAATTTTTGATCCAAACTGAATGCCGATTCCTTTTCACCAGCCATCGCAGCGTGAATCATTTGCCGAAATAATCTTGGCGCAACATTACCAGTTACGGTTATCGAACCATGACCTCCGGCTAAACAAAAAGCACAACTGCTGGCATCATCTCCGCTATACAACGCAAAATCTTTTTTACCGGTTTGTTGCAATTTTACTAAACGGGTTAAATCTCCTGTGGCTTCTTTAATGCCAACAATATTGGGAATTTGCGCTAAACGAACCGCCGTTTCAGGTAACAAATCACAACCGGTTCGCCCAGGAACATTGTATAAAATTTGTGGAATATCAACCGCTTCAGCAATCGCAAGGTGGTGACGATATAAACCTTCTTGAGTCGGTTTATTATAATAAGGTGTAACCAATAAACAGGCATCTGCCCCCAATGCTTTAGCACGCTGAGTTAAATTAATCGCTTCAGTGGTTGAATTTGCACCGGTTCCAGCAATCACCGGAATTCGTTTAGCCACTTGTTGCACGATAGTCTTCACAACATCACAGTGTTCGTCTTCGTTCAAAGTTGCCGACTCGCCGGTGGTACCCACAGCAACCAAAGCATCGGTGCCTTGTTGAATATGAAATTCCACTAATTTTTTCAGGCTATTATTATCCACGCAACCGTTATCATCCATAGGGGTTATTAACGCAACGATACTACCTTGAATCATGAAAATCTCTCGTTCAAAATGAAATAAAAATAGAAAATGCGGCATTATAACAGTTGCCGATTCAAATCATCATGCTTAGGTGAATGAAATTTATCCTTATCAATTCAATAAACCAAAAGCCTGATCTATATTTAAATACAGTGGTTTTGTGTTACATTGCAATGTTAGCTTTATGGAGCTTTGTTAAATTCATTTCGAGGAAAAACCATGTTCAAATTAAATTTAATAGGATTGCTGTTACTCATAACTCTGATCGGTTGTCAACAAAAAACTGAAGAAGAGTCCATGCCACCTACTCCCTCTGTAACGTCTGCACCTCCACCAGCAACGGTACAACAAGGGGTTGACACTTTAAATCAAAGTCAAACAGTGAATCAAATGACGCAAGATAATGCCGCGCAACAACATCAACAAATTGATTCAGCTACTCAATAAATTTTTATGATGTCTTCCGCTACACATTCAGTTAAACAACTACTCTCTTATATTGATGCCAGTCCTAGTCCTTGGCATGTGATTGAATCTACAATTGATCTTTTACATCAAGCCCACTTTCAACCGTTATCAGAAACTGAGCAATGGCGATTAAATCCTGGCGGACGTTATTATGTCACTCGTGAAGATTCGTCGATTATCGCCTTTATCGTAGGTCAAGACCTGATAAAACAGGGCTGTAGATTGTTGGTGGCTCACACAGATTCGCCAGGATTGCGCATTAAACCGCGTTTAGCGAAAACCACAGATCAATTACAGCGATTAGCCGTTGAGGTTTATGGTGGCGCGATGTTAGCCACGTTTGCCGATAGGGATTTGAGTTTAGCGGGATGTGTCGCTTATAAAACTAAAACCGGTGCGATTCAACGACGTTTAGTGAAATGGTCTCAACCTTTATTGCGTTTACCGACTTTAGCTATTCATTTGAATCGCGCAGTTAATGAAGAAGGCTTAAAATTTCAAAAACAACAGGAATTAAATTTAATTTTATCCGCAACTGAAACACAATTAGCGGATAATTATTTTTATCAATTATTAGCACAACAAACCGATTTATCGCCTGAGCAAATTTTGACTTGGGATTTAGCGGTTTACGATACTCAAAAAGGCAGTTTTTGGGGCGCAAATCAAGAATTTTATGCAAATAGCCAATTAGATAATTTAGCCAGTTGTCATGCTGGATTAATGGCTTTATTAAATCAAAAAAGTTTAAATAGCGGACAAACCCTTATTTGTGGTTTTTTTGATCATGAAGAAGTGGGCAGTGAAAGTTATCAAGGGGCTGCGAGTGATTTTTTATCCAGCGTATTACAGCGATTAATTGCCGCAACCAGCGATGATCCACAAGCGTATCCGCGAATGATGGCAAACAGTTGGCTGATCAGTGCAGACATGGCTCATGCTTATCATCCAAACTTTAGTCGAGCTTATGATTCTGAACATAAAATATTGATTAATCAAGGGGTTGTGATTAAAATCAATGCCAATCAACGTTATAGTTCTAACGCTTTCAGCTCTGCCTTTTTTATCGATTTATGTCAACAAGCAAATGTTCCTTATCAGTTCTATGCACATGTAAATGACTCGCCTTGTGGTAGCACTTTAGGCCCCATTTTAGCCACTCAATTAGGTATTCGCAGTGTGGATATAGGCAATCCGATGTGGGCAATGCACAGTGTTCGTGAGTCTGCTGGTGTATTGGATCATCATTATTTAATTAATGTACTTTGCCAATTTTTCGCCTATACTTAGTCAATCAACCCTTATTATTTATCCGATAAATTTTCTTGACTTTAGCAATAAAAAGTTCAAAATGAAATTTATTAAACAAAGTATTAAAGTGAGCAAATGCGCAACATAGAATTGGGTTTTACCTTAATTGAATTGATGGTGACATTAGCAATTATTGCTATCGTTGCAATGATTGGTGCGCCGAGTTTTAATGATACGATTGTTCGGATGCGTATGACAACAATTACCAATGAATTTATTACTGCATTAAATGTAGCTCGTAGCGAAGCGGTTAAAAGAAATGTAAAAGTCAGTATTCGGAAATCCGATAATCAATCTTCAACTAAAAATGGTACAAATTGGGAAAATGGTTGGGATATTTTTACTGATCCGGATGGTGATGGTATTTTTGTAGATAATAAAATCGCTCCATTATGCGAAGAGAATGAAGATTGTTTATTAAAAACCCATCAAGCTTTACTTTCTGGATATAGTTTACGCGGTAATAAGTTTGTTGCTGATTTTGTTAGTTATCTTCCAAATGGCGAGATTAATATGAGTGCTTTAGGTGGAAGTTTTTATCTTTGTTATAAAAATCAAATTAGTAATGCAAAAATAGTTATTCTTAATGCCATTGGTCGTCCACGATTAGGCATTGATAAAAATAATAATGGTCTTATGGAAGATGGTACTAGTGATATTACTGTCGATAAATGTAGCTTGTAATATAAGGCTAAAAAATGAAATACCAATATGGATTTAATTTAATTGAAATTTTAGTCAGCGTATTAATTTTATCTACTGGATTATTAGGTTTAGTCGGTTTACAAGCTAAAGGTTTGCGCGATAATATCAGTGCTTATCATACGCAACAAGCTACTCAATTCGCTTACAATATTATTGATAGAATGCGTATTAATCGCGTCAATGCCAATTTACAAATGAATAGTATTTATATCAGTAAAAAACCGGTTGATGCTAAAGAAAAACCAAATTGTTTTAATAAAAATTTTGGCTGTACGACTGAAGAAATGGCAGAAAATGATGTTTATGAATGGTATCAAGGATTAAATAACGTTTTTCCAAATGGTCAAGGTAGTATTAACTTCGGTAAAACCTTTAGTAATCCTGATTTAATGGCGAAATTAAAACCGGTTTGTAATTTAACTGAACCCACCGGCTATTGGTTAGTTATTGCTTGGGATGATAATCGTGATCAAGATATTGGAAGCGGTGATCGTTGTTTTAGAGTGGATTTTGAATTATGAAAAGCAAATCGTCTCAACAAGGAATAAGTTTAGTTGAAGTATTAGTTGCCTTAGGTATTGGTTTATTTTTAATTGCTGGTTTAATTCAACTCTTTATTAGTAGTCGCCAAGCTTATAAGTTACAAGATGCTTATTCTCGCGTTCAAGAAAATGGTCGAATTGCTTTAGATTTTATTATGCAAGATGCGCGAAATTCGGATTTTTTAGCCTGTTTACGCGGCAATAAAAATACTAAATTATTTATTCAAACCTATCCTTATAGTCAAAATAAAGGAGAAAGTTTTGCCGATTATCGTAATGATACTAGTATCAATACCAAATTTAAACTTACTTTAGGTGTATCTGGAGTTGATAATTCAACAGATACTACTGTTAGAGTTGGTACGGATAGTATTATTTTTGGTGGAATTAATGGAATAGGTATTCCGTTAAATGAAAAAGCTGAAGACATTAATGATGATTTACAATTTCAAGATGCTAGAATTTCGGTCGCTAAAGATTTAAGTAATTTAAGTATTAAAAAAGGTAATTTAGCTATTATTGGCGATTGTAATACGATGGATATTTTTCAAGTTACTGATACTAAATTCATAAAAAAAGGGGTTTTTTCAGTTTTACATTATCCTTTTGCCAGTAGCAGCAGTTATGATTTAATTGCCCAAATTTATCCATTTTATTCTATGCGTTATTATATAGATAAAGCTTTTAATTATGTTAATAGTAATCCCTATTATTCTTTATATCGTGAAGCAAAAAATGATCTGAATACAACAGGAACTGGTGCTAACAAACCTGTTGAAATAGTAGAAGGAATTGAAGATATGCAAATTCTTTATGGCGAAGATACTGATGCAGATCAAGTACCGAATTATTATGTACCTTTATACCAATTAAATAAAAATTTAGATGGTACTTATAATACTGAAAATGTAATTAGTATTCGGATTAATTTATTAGTCGCTTCGACTGAAATGAATGTTTTATCAGGAAATACTAAATTGACTTATAATAATATAGAAAAAAGCTATACTGATGGACGAGTGCGGCGCGAATATTCCGCGACTATTGCCATTCGTAATCGATTAACTGATAGAAGTGCAAAATAATGAAATATCAATCCGGAGTGGTATTAATTATTAGTTTAGTAATGCTATTGCTATTAAGCATTATTGGCATTAGCGGAATGGCTGTGACTATTTTAGAAGAAGCGATGGCGGCTAATCACCGTGATCGAAATTTGGCATTTCAAGCGGCTGAAGCGGCTTTGCGTGCCGGTGAACGTAAAATTGAAGAATTACGCGCCAATGGTTCTGGATCAATTCAGCAATTTTGTAATGGCTCTCCACAAGAAGATGGCAGTATTTATCAAGCTCAACCCGGAATTTATCATTTAGTGCAAGCGGATAAAAGAACCTCGATCGAGGCTGATGCGGTTTGTAAACCTTGTCCACAAGATTGTGATATTCCTAAAATTGAAGGCATATTTGATTTAACCAAAAATACTTCGATTGAATTTGATACTAAAAATCCTTTATTAGCTCATCAACCGCGCTATTTCATTACCTACGTTAGCAAACGCAAAGCGGAGAATGGCATTGATTTACCTTTTTACACTTTTATAATCACCGCAAAAGGCACTGGTATTCGTGACACTTCAATGGTCATTTTGCGTAGTTATGCAGGAGCCAGCACCACTTTTACCAATTTAAAACCTAATTAATGATTTAAAAAATTTATTCAGGTATTGCATTTTGGAGAAAATCATGAAATCAAAACAAATACCGTATCTTAAAATCAGTTCTATTAGTTTATTATCTTTATTAATTACTTTAGGATATGCAGCCCCGGGGCAAATTGCTGATGAGCCTTTATTTACCGCTGGCAGTGGTGGTGGTGGAAGTGCATCCAATATTTTTTTTCAAATTGACGATTCTGGATCAATGTATCAAGATGTATTAATCAGATCTGACTATTGGCCTGCTTGTACATATGATCCAGAAAATATCGATAATATTAATGATAATCGCTCCTGTTTAACCAGAGTATCTGGTGGTGGATTTTTTAATGTGGGTAGCTATTATACAAAATCAGATGATGCTTATATTTTTGGTAGAGGTTATAAATTATTAGGTGTCACAGATAGCACTATTTCCCCGAAAGCCACCGATCCAATTCAAGTTAATAATGGCAAAAATGATCGATATGATTGGCGAATTCGAGCTTCAGATTTTAATATTTTATATTACAATCCGAATGTGACTTATCTACCTTGGAAAAATGGTGATGGCACTTCAATGCCAGACGCTAGTTTTACTGCAGTAAAAACAGACCCTCTTGGGTTATCTCCATTCGCTTTTGCCGTTGCAAATCCTGGCACTAAAACTTTAGATTTAACCAATTTTGAATTTGAAATTGCGCATGATACTCATGGCTATTCAGGGATTAAACCTAGCACAACTAACGGCGGTACAAGAACTACCCGGCGCGTAGGCTCTACGATTACCATTATTATTAATCAAGTATTAAATCGTACTGAAGGTGGCAATAAAGAAATTGATTTTTGGGATGAACACACGCATTACATTGTAGAAAACTCTCAAATTACTCAAGAAGAAATTAAATATATACCAACAGCTATTCCTATTAATAAAAGTCGAATTGGCACCTCAAATACTTATATCGTTACCAATAATCAAACTTTGGGAATGACGGTAACTAAAAAAACATTAACTAGCGGATTAAACGGACGTTCATTAGCGCAAGAAAAACAAAATATTGCCAATTGGTATCAATATTATCGTACTCGAATTAATGTGGTAAAAGGAGCGGTGAGCCAAGTGATGGATGCTAATCCGAATTATCGTTACGGTTTAAATTTAATTTGGAATGGTTTATTTGTCGAAGTTCCGCCTAAAAATGCTTCTGATTATATAACTAAAAATAAAGCATTATTAGCGGCTTTATTTAAACAACCGGTTGCGGAGGGAACGCCTTTACCCGACGCGCTCGATCGAGTTGGGCGATATTTTAAACATTTACCAATTGCAGCAGCTAAAACCAGCATTACTTATAGTGCGCCTACAGCAAGTGGTAGTGATGGTGTGTTATATGCCGATCCTATTATTAGTCAATGTCAGCAAAATTTTGCTTTATTAATGACCGATGGTTATTGGAATAAAGATTTAGGAACAGCCCAATCCAGTAGTATTTATAGCAAAGGCGGATTTACGAATGTCGGCAATTCTGATGGCGACGCTTATTCCAATACCATTGCAGATATAGCGCATTATTATTATAAAAATGATTTAAGTGCTTTTCCAAATACGATGTCCACCACAGAATTTGATCAAGCGAATTGGCAACATCTCATTACTTATTCCATTGCATTTGGGTTACACGGAAAATTAATAGCTGGAGATAATGGCTGGCCTGATCCGCCGTTGTCTGAAAGTAGTAATTGGGGAGATCCAACTGGATTCAGCGACAAACCTGAAAAACTCGATGATTTATGGCACGCCGCTTATAATTCGCGCGGATTATTTATTTCAGCTTCTTCTCCAGAACAAATCGCCGAAGGTTTTAAACGGGTTTTTGATAATATTTCCAAACGCAGTTACAAGGGAACGGCAGCGGCAGTTTCCTTTAATACCACTACTTTAAGCAGTAACAGTGCCGTTTTTTTAGGACAATTTAGCCGTTCAATCGAAGGCGATTGGACTGGAGATGTATTAGCTTTTTCAATTTATCCCGCCCTTCCTGGAACTTATACCTCTCCAACTACTCCAATAGATTCAACTAAATTAGGCGAAGTGTCCTCTACTGCTAAATGGAAAGCCGCTGATCAATTAGCCGCTAAAGCGGATCCCGTTTGTCAATTAAGTTCTCAATTATGTGAAACTAAACGAAATATTTTTACTTATAATCACAGTTTAGGAAAAGGCGTGCCGTTTCAATGGGCGGCTTTGAGTGACTCACAACGTGATGATTTAGGTACAAACCCCGATGGGTCTATCAGTGCAGGTTCGGCAACTGCTCCGAATCCACAAGCTTTTGCCCGTTTAGCTTATTTACGCGGAGATACTCGTAATGAATCGGGTAAAAACGGGCAATATGAATTTAAAAAACGCAGTTTATTATTAGCCGGACAAACCCAAGAAAGTATCCGTTTACTAGGTGATGTGGTGCATTCCGATCCCGCTTTTGTCGGTAGTCCTCCCAACAGTTGGGCAAGTAATTGGCCAAGCAGCAAACCGTTTCCTCTAGGCAGTAGTTCATATGCAAGCTATCAAAAAATTGCCGCTAAAAGAACTGAAATTGTTTATGTAGGCGCGAACGATGGCATGTTGCACGGCTTTAAAGCCGACGATGGTTCTGAACTGATGGCTTATATTCCGAATGCGGTTTATGCTTCAGGCAATGGTACTACTGGCTTACATTATTTAACCGACCTCGCTTATCAAAATAATCACCGTTACTATGTGGACGCACCCTCAACTGTCGCCGATGTTTATATGAATAATTGGAATGGCAAAACCGGTTGGCGAACCCTGTTAATTGGTGGCGAAATGGCTGGTGGCAAAGGCATTTTCGCGCTAGATGTTACCGATCCCACCGTATTTACTGAAAATGATACGAATGCCCCAAAAATTGCTTTATGGGAATTTGATAATCAAGATGATCCTGATATGGGATATTCATTTGCTACTCCTTCTGTGGTGATGATGCCAAACGGTAAATGGGCTGTGATTTTGGGAAATGGCTACAATAATACTAACAGTGGTCAAGCGGCATTATATGTGCTTTTTATTGATAAGGGCATGGATGGTCAATGGACAGACGGTAGTTTAGACAACAAAGGACAAAGCACCACCATAGACTACATTAAAATTGTTGCTCCAACCGATAGTGACGCAATTGTCAATAAAGACTGTACCGCAACGGGTAGTAATTGTAATGGTTTGTCCACGCCTCAACCTTACAGCACTCAAGATAATGGTGTCACTGATAGAATTTATGCTGGAGATTTAAAAGGCAATTTATGGGCATTTGATGTTTCCGATCTAGACCCTACCAATTGGCGCGTCGCTTCTTGTCCAAAAAGCGGCACCGGACGTGATGCACGAGCGAATTGTCAAAAAAACAATATCAAACCCTTATTTACTGCGACACAACATTCGGCTTCTCAGCCAAACGGTAAAAATCCCATGCAAGTCAATAGCAAACCTCAGCCGATTACCAGTCGCCCAGCCGTTGTGGATAACGCGAATGTTAAAGTCGCCAGTTTCCCCAATTTATTGATCGCTTTTGGAACTGGACAATATTTAGTCGCTGATGATCCAACAACAAATGATATACAAAGTTATTATGGCGTTTGGGATCATGGGGTTTATGGTTTAACACCGGCAAATTTAATTGAACAAACCTTTTTACCAGGTCCTTTTTATGCAGAAAATTCCACTCAACCGCTAGACCCCACACCGCGAGTATTAAGTAAAAATTTAATCGCTTATCAAGACAGTAATCGAAAAACCGATCAAGGGTGGTTTATTAATTTTGATCCAAAATACACTAAAGTTGATCGAGAAAGAATGGTGGTTGATCCGGACGTTTTACAAGGACGTTATTTATTCTTTAACACTTGGATTCCGGGATTAACCAGTAAATCGACTAACGCTTGTTCGACTTCTGGTAGTGCGGGTGGAACAGGTTATTTAATGAATGTCGATTTATTTACCGGTAGCGGCACACCTCAGCCAGTAGTCGACGTTAATAATGATGGTCTTGTTGATGAGAGCGATAAAGTCGCCCAAAATAAAAATAGTTACACCGTAAGTGGCGTAGCCTTTGGTCAAGGTTTACCCGCATCATCGAATTTTTTTAATGGCAATCAATACACTGCTGGAACTGATTCTGCCACTGATGGCATGGATAAAAAACCGGTCAAAATTGGCAATCCAATTGCGCGAATGTCATGGCAGGAATTGAATAATTAATAGGAAAAATAATGAATAATCAAGGATTTACTTTATTAGAATTAATGATCGTGGTTGCAGTAATCGGTATTATTGCCACCATCGCTTATCCGAGTTATCAAGACAGCATCATGCGCTCTCGCCGTGCAGACGCAAAAGGTGTGTTGATGACTTCAGCCAGTGCATTAGAAAAACGTTTTAGCGAAACTGGAAGTTATTGTGAACCCGCCGGCTGTCAAACTGTTGCTACGGATAGAGTTACGCCCACTGTGGGTTCTCCGAAAAGTCCGATAGACGGCAACGATACTTATTATGATATTCGTTTAAATGCTTCCGGAAAAACCAGTTACACGTTATATGCCATTCCAGCTAATGCACAAAATCAAGATAAATGCGGTACTTTAACCATTACAGAAGCTGGAGTACGCGATATTTTGAATCCACCTAAAGCAAGTGTGACTAAAAATGATTGTTGGTAAGCCGTGATTTATTTAATCAGCTTAATTCATAAAAATTTACTTTATAAAAAGGTTTTATCATGCCAGATACTAAATCTCCTGAAATGAGTACATGGACTAATGTTGTCGGTAATGCCAGTGATTTGACATTTATTTTTAATGAACCGATTAAAATTGGCTTGGGAAAAATTGAACTCAGATATTATCAAATTAATGATTTCGGTATTGAAACTGGTGATTTAATTGAAACTTATAGAGTAAATAATGGCAATACCTCTAACGTTTTTTTGGGCGATACCAACGATACTTTGCGCATTATTCCAAATATCGATTTAGCGCAGAATACTGAATATAGTATCGTATTTTATTATGGAAGTGTTACTGATATTAGCGGTAATATTTTAAGTCCCAATTATCAAAGCGATAGTTATGTCTTTAAATTGGGTTCGGGAACGGATTATTCTACGGATAATACCAGTTTAAGAATGGATTTAATTAAAGATACTGTTACCTTAATTTCAACTGGAAAACAAATTGGCAGTTTAAAAGGAATTAAAGATGCCACTGCTACTAAAGGCAATGATATTTTAATTGGTGATGAATTTCCTAATAAACTTCAAGGGAAGGAAGGTGATGATTTATTTGATGGACGATTTGGTGAACCGAATGATACTTTAATCGGTGACATAGGTAACGATACTTATCAAGTGGATTCAACGGCTGAAATCATTAGCGAAAACAGTGGTGAAGGTACGGATACTGTTGAGGCTTCGTTAAATTATACTTTAGGGGATAATTTAGAAAAACTAACTTTAGTTGGCACGGATTCATTAACTGGAATCGGTAATACCTTAAAAAATACTTTATTAGGAAATGACAGCGATAATCTTTTAAATGGCGGCGATAATAAAGATACCTTAATTGGCGGCAATG
>JACCEE012420124.1_pt1 | contig 18509 bp, 19 predicted proteins | sample 7449931 | NCBI WGS metagenome assembly JACCEE01 (sample SAMN15323457, study PRJNA562643) | freshwater metagenome | isolation source: river surface water | place: USA:Blue River Watershed | collected 2017-08-19 | reverse complement strand
CCGATGAGTCCATCGACGAGTTGGCGATGGTATTTGGACGGGAGGGTGATGAGTAATGGGACGGTAAGTCACGGACTGAAGGTGCAGAACTTTGCGGGCAATTTTACGCGGTTCTATTTCGGGGTAACGGCGCCGGACATCTATGAGTGGCAACACTTTGACGGCTGGATCGACGATTTCCGGATCTTCGCCGGCCAGTTGACGGCCGCGCAAGTCGGCGCCTTGTTTGCCAACACCCAAACACAATTATAATGCAACATCCATCCACCATCAACGTCACCGTCGTCAGCCCCGCGCCGCAGCAACATCTCGACGATGAGATTTGGCGGAAGTGGTCGATCCTCGAACATGACCTGATAACGCATTTTCGCAACGAATGGCAGCGCGAGTGGCAACGCCAGAAAACATTCCTGGACGAAGATCATCGCGACCTGAAAGCCAAGTTCTGGCAGTTTGTCGAGCACGGCGCGTTGGACCAGTTGCAAACAAAGGCGGACCGCATTCGCATGGAGGCCGAGGTGAAAATACAGAACCGGTTCCAAGTGCTCGAGCGTCAGTTGAAAGAACAGTTGGTCACTGTGGAAACAACCATGACCGCGACCGTCCAGCGGTTGATGCGGGACGATCATCACATGATGTTGCTGCAGAACGAAGTCCATCGGGCCAACACATACACGGTGACGGCCACGGCGGTATTGACCATCTGGGTGTTGTTGTTGACCGTGTTGTTGTGTGTAAAACTTAATTAGCGGTTTGTTCACCCCCCCCCTCCGTCCCGTCATCGCGCAGCGAGACGTGGTTGGCGACACAATTGAAATGTGGTCCCGATTGTTTTCGGAATTGCAATTGGAAACCTATCGATGGTTAAGCGGCGCCGACTGTATGCATTTGCAATACGCCCTGAGCCTTCCGTCGGAGTGGTTGCAGGTTGCGCGGAACATACGTCTGCAGCTGCGGGTAACCATTTTTCAAAAGCTGTGTTTGGATTGTCTGAAACGGTATTTTCAACTCGCGGATCTCGCGACGCTTCGGCGCGTCCAACCGTTTATCTCCGAGTTGGATGTATATCGATTATGCTTGCCGTTCCCTGAGCAGATACATTGGACATGGTTGGAAATTGCGCGGGTGACGCCCATGATGGGGTGGGAAATCATTCGCCATCCAGCAGACTTCCCGTGGTTCGCGAACGACGCGAGGGGATTGTCCATGTCATTGGCGATTAAGGAGACGATTCCACACATTCCTCCCTCCATTGGCCAATTGGAAGTTCGATCTATTACCCCTTTGCGCGACGAAGCGCCATTTTGGATTGCGGGGCCCAGTGATGTATGGCCGTCGGTTCGTCGCCTAACGATATACAATCATACTGGGAATGATTGTTCGTTAACCCTGGCCTCGTTCCCAAATACGGAGCGATGCCTGTTCAGCGACATCCGGAATCTCGGGGTAACGGATTGGCATATGGCGCGGAATTTGGTTCATATCGCCATCAACGGCTACACAAACTGTCCGGAGGTGTTTCTTCCCACGCTCCGGATCCTGCATCTCTACGTTTCGACGCCGGGCTGGATTGCGTTTGCCTGTTGTAGCGAGCAGGCGGACACCTTGACGGAGTTGTTGATTCAGAACTATTCCGATCCGCCGCCCGCAACATGTCGGCCGCTGTCGCAACTGCGCGTGTTTGGGTTCGGCGGAAATGACTTGCCGCGCGAACGCTTGGGTCAGTGGATGCAATATCTGCCGCAGGTAGACGTGATGCATCTCCATTTTGTCGCGATACCGGGCAGCTGGCCACGCAGTCTACGCTGGATCGTGTTTTACCAGGAGGTGGACGCAGATCTGTTCCGGCCGTTGTATCGCGCGGGAATCCGGATCGGAGTGGGTCGGACGACGATGCATACACGGAAACCATGGCGGCTATGGTGGTGGGATTGCGATACGGTGCAAGAATTGTTGGCGAATGGAGACTTGGTATGGACCCGCGCGGCTCCATGTCCTCCCCAATTCCTCTAATCGCGCTGCCGAAGAAGCGAGCGAAGCGAGCGTGACGGGTTTCAGGGCGGAGCCCTGATTCATTTCTCAATAGCGGATGCGCGAATACGAGGTGCGATTGATAGAGGTGGCGTTGTTGCCGGAGTATTTGATGCATGCTATTTTGCCGCAGGGGGTGACGAGTTTCGAGGTGGACGAAGATTGTGTGAAGGTGTTGCCGGAGTGGTTTGTGGACGGCGGCCACGATGTGCGCGTGTTGGAACATGCGCGGGAACATGTGTATGTGTCGATGACGCAAGTGCCGCGGGAGGACGAGGTAGCGCGCCAGATTCCGTGCAAGCACAGGGGCAAAGGAACGATCATGTTGTCGGAGTGTGGGGCGACCGATGAAGTGCAGGTGCGCAAAGAAGACGCGGATCGATTGGGTCTTTCGTATGATCGCACACGATCGATGATCACGCGGACATTTCCGAGGGTTCCCTCCCAAGGTGCGTGGAAATTTGTGATCAAGCCGGCGAGGATAGAGCATGAAGCATCGAGGGCGAACGAAGTGACCGTGGTGGGCCGGGCCGGAGCGTCGATCGATGCGTTTTTGAAATACGCGCCGCCCGAGTACGCCCAGGGACAAGCCATGGGGATGGCGCAACTAGTTGTACGATCGTTTGTGTGTGTGCATATTAATCATTAAGAAGGTTCATGTTCGGTGGTTGCGGCAGTGACCGCGGCGGGAGGATCGCGGCCAAGTAGCACGCGGTGGAAAATGGCAAAGTTGGGGTTGTCGCCGCGCGCGTAGACGGCGAAGACTACGGTATCGAAGTAGTGGCCGAACTTTTGGAGAGCTTGAAAAAAGAGCCGCGCGACGACCTGGGGGGGATTGTGGTAGGCACCGCAGCCGAGGGCGCCCAAGACCAGTTGGCGGTAGCCGTAGGCCGCGGCAAAGTAGAGCAAGGTTTCGATTTTAGCCAGGGTGACTTGGGTTTCCTTGGCGGTGAAGGTTTTCTGGTCTTCGGGCAAGCGTAAGGCGGAAACGGCGATCATGTCGACGAGACGCACGCGTTCGGGCGGCAAATCTTGGTAGGACCCGGTTTTCAGCACAGCGACGCCGGGGGTGAAGACGAATTCGTCCTTGTTCAGGGGATAGAGTTCGCGGCCGCGATGACACCCGTAGTCGGTCTTGCGAAACAATTCCTCTTCCTGGGCAATCGCGCCACGGGCAACGCCGCCGCCGAATTCTTGGTAGGACGCCAAGTTCAGCACCAAGGGCGGTTTGGTGGGTACGAGGGGCAAGGCCAAGATGGTGTCAATGACGTCGCGGTTGACGACACTGACGGTGGGGACATGGCGCACGGAGACGGGATGTGGAGTGGGAATGTCGCGCAGTCGGTATTTGACCGATGGGGCGAACGTGGTGGTGCGAAGCCGCGCCTTGGCCAACACATCTTCGTACTGCGCGATCCGTTTCAGTTGTTGCTGTTGGTGATGGTTGCGCGGTCGTTGCGGAGTCGACGACATGGGAATCGGTTGTTGACTCCCGGGTGTTCGGAAGACGTCCGTTTGTTGTTGTTGTTCATTTTGCAAATGCTGGCTGCCCGTATCGTAGTGGTGTTCATTGTCTTGTTGTTCGGCGCAGTGCTGACGATCGTGATAGTAGCACAGTATCGTCACGCTATGATAAGATCCATTCATATACACATGTTGGTCATCGGACTGGTTGCCGCCGTCGTCTTGGTAATCCTAGGGGTTGTGTTGATCCTGGTCGACGGTGCGTCGCCACAGTGTCGAGAGACGTGTGAGGTACAGCCATGTCGATTGCTGAATATCACAACGCGTCGCTTCGAGGAGGGAGATTGTCTCTGTCGGGGCGTCTTGGGCGCGTACTGTGAAGAGTCGGTGTCTTCGTCGCGGTCGACGGTGGTAAGGGAAGTAGGTTTCTGGATGGCGATTGTGGGCGCGACGGTGATTGTGATTTCCGCAGTGTTGGTCGATTTTCGTCTGTCACAACGGCCACCCGCACATTTGGTCCATTTGGTCCATCCGGGGGCGTAAGGCGTCAGCGAGACGTGTCGGGCAGAAATTCTAACGAAATGGCGGGCGGAATGCATAATACTAATGTTGGAATGGTTGTTGTTGATCTATATCGGGCTCGGCATCGTCGTCTTTACCGCTCTCGGGACCAGTATTTGGTATCGGCGGCCGGAGTATTGGGTGGGCCCGCTCTCGTTTCTTGTCGGGACGATGACTATTATGCTCATGTACGCTTGTAGTCTCCGCAGTTTACGCCGCGCGCGAAAATGTTCCCGCCGCAACTCAAACACTGCCGTGGTTGGACGTTAGCCGCCACCGATCAACTGTTGGCTGCATGTGCTGGCGGTGTCCGGAGTTACGGCGCCAGCGAGACGTGGATTGTATGTCACATTTAACCATCTGTTGCGCGGTCGTCGGCTCAACCCGCGTCTGTTTCATTTTGTAAATGCTGGCCGCCCGTATCGTAGTGGTGTTCATCGTGTTGATGTTGTTCGGGGTAATTCTCACGTTCGTGGGCATCCTGATCGACGAGCACGTTCCATGTCCAAATGATAATTGTCCCTGTCGCCGCGGGTACTGTGTATGCGACATAGGCCTATGGACAATGTCGGTGAGTCTGATAGCGGTCATGATAGCCAGTCTATGGGTCCAATGCAGTCTGATCGTAGAACCCCCGCGGCCACCGCGGCCACCATCGCCGCCACCGGATGATTTCTATGGCGGGGCATAACGGGCGTCAGCGAGACGTGGACAGACGGAGATTCGGACGGAATGGCGGGCAGCGTGAATGCTGCAGAATAATGGAATTGTTGTTGACCTATATCAGGCTTGTTGTCGTCTTTACCGGAATCGGGTCGATTGTGTGGTATCTGCATCCGGATCATTGGGTGGGCACGCTCGCGTTCCTTATTGGGACAATGATCATGCTGCTGTTGCTTCTACATGTGTTTGAGATGCAACCGGACCACGTTCGCGCGCCACGGAAACTGCGTAGAATACCCGCGTCCAAAACTTTCAAGTGTTGTTGTTAGTCGTGTTGTTCACATATCTACAGATTCAATTTGTTCTGGCGGGTTCCGGAGTTACGGCGCCAGCGAGACGTGGATTGTATGTAACATTTAACTAGTTAACAATATATAACCATCTTTGGGTCGGGTTTCAGGGCGGAGCCCTGAAGGGGGCTTGCCCCCGATTTAGTCCACTTTCAAGAGCAATTGGAAGAAGGAGTAGGAAAACAAATGTTGCAAGGGCACGGCCATGCAGTCGGGGATGAAGGGTCCAGTTTCCTCTATGAACGGTAGGTAGATGGCACTTTGGGCGGCGTAGTCGGGCATGACGAGCAGGTGTTCGAAATAGTCCTGGGGAAACGAGGTGACTTGGGTCAGCCGGTGCAGGATACGATCCCAGTAGAACTCGCGCACGTAGCGGTAGAAGCGCATGGTGAGGTTGTAGGTCTGGAAGGGCGACGAGGTCAGACTGGACATCATCGATTGCCAGCGACTGATGGTGGCCGTGTTGAAAAGCTCGGGGTGATTCGCAAAACACGCGGGGAAGTAGTTGCCGCCCGATTGGCGGAAGGCGTGGTAGTCGAAATACCGTTGGTATCCTTCGTAGGCCGGCGGGTTCCACGTATCGTAGTCGGGAATCGGGGTGGTGGGGGGCTGCACCAAATCTAACGCTTGCAGCAACACCAGCGCCGCGCCGATATTTCCGCGCCAGGCATGGATGGAGCCGATTACCTGATGCAGGGGAGATGGGTCGGCCGGCGTTTCGTCGCGGGCGCGCATCGGCGGTCTCTGAATCACCAGGAATTCGCCCACCATGCGAAACAACCCCGCATGGACATCGGGCGAATCGAAATCCAGCAAATACAAGCTATCGCGATTCGCCGATCCGGTCACTGACACGCGCGGATAATTCAGCGTGCGTTGTTGGGTCATTCGGTTCTTCACCCACCCGACCCCATCGCGCGCATTTTCCGTCTTCAGCTGCGTGACTCCCTGAACACTCCCCATGGATTCCAGATCCATCGACGACCCGAAATCCTCCATCGTCGCGTCCGCCGCTTCCTGGACACGTTTGCCCAGATAATCCATGACCACGAAATTCGTGCGATAAAACATCGCCAAGGTTCGTCGAGCCACCGCCATCCAAAACGCGTTTGCTTGCGCCGTATCCATCTGCAGCGGCCGCGCCAACAAGCTCATCGGACGATCCGGTTCGGCTGGATTTGCAATCCGTGCGCGCGCCACTTCCAAGTTCCACGTCGGCGTGGCCAACAAGTCTTTCGTCGGACGCAACCGCCAGTCCAGCAATTCCTCCACCACCGTGCCGCTGGCCGCGGCCGTCTGTTGCACCAACACCAATTGCTGCACGTACAAAAACAGATATCGAGTTAATGCTTGCGACATAAACCTATAACCCGTTCCGCCCCCCCTCCCTGTTTCCTCCCTTACTTTTAGGTTTCTTGTTGCTTCATTTTGTCGCCAATCATCGTTTCACTGAGTTTCATCTGCACCCGAATCAACGTGTGCAAATCCTCCAGTTTCGTCGGGGTGGTTCCCCGCGTTTTCCACAAGGTGTTGAACAGCAACAAATAGTTGTCCAGGAACGGCAAAATGACCCCGTAGTGAATGATGGCGTAGAAATCCTTCCGCTGCTGACAATCCTGCTCGTAAATACTCAGACACATCGCCCGCAAATACGAATGCAAGACCCCCGTGCGCGACTTGTTGTGAAACAATTCCTTGTTCTCCGCCGTCAAATTCTGGATCAACTCCTCGTCGTTCTTCGCCGCCAACGCCTTCCCTTCGTGAAACAGCACCACAAAGTCGTGGTAGGGATTCGCCTGTCGTTCGTCCATTTTTTCTATCCTCAGGGCTGCGCCCTGAAACCCCGTCGGGGGACGAGCCCCCGACACCCCCCTGCGCTCGCTTCGCTCGCGCGGTGCTTGCGGGCGATCGGGGCGGCGGCAGCGAGACGTGGGCGACCGGGCGGGATCATCCGACGCGCCAGCGAGACGTGAGTGGTAAGTAGGATGCTCTACGCGCCAACGAGACGTGTGGGTAGCCTCAGGTGTCCGTGGGTGCCCGGAGAGCGAGCGCCAGCGAGCGATGGGGCGTGGGGTTTACCCCACTACGTATTGTATGCGACGTCGGGCGCCGGACATTTGGCGGACGACGAGACAGTATTGTTTGCGGCGAAAGGGGTTGTCGAGTTGAAAGACTTTGGGGTTTTTGCCGGGACACTGGCAGCGGGTGATGAATTTGCGGAGGTTGTGGGTGGCGGCGGGGTTGATATTGGGGGATTGCTCCATGATGTTTTTGTGGGAATAGAGGGCGCGCCAAAAAAAGGGAAGCGGAATGGCGGCGAGGTGGAGGGGGAGAAGACGAAGAATGGAGGATGCACAGGTAGAAGCGTTGCAGAGCGTGATGGCGCTGCACAAATGTGAGTTGCCATCGTTGTACACGACGGACGAAGGAGAGAAACACGGCGAGCGGTGGTTGGCGGCGCTGGATGCGTGGGAGGAGCTGAGCAAGGACACGCCAATGGACAGGCCGTTGAAGATCATTGACGAGATCTTCTATTTGTGGCCGAATGAGCTGAAGGAGTTTTTGCAGAAGATCGCGTCGAGGGAATGGAGTTTTGGGTTGGCGCGGGAACTTATCCGGGCGCGTATCGAGATGGAGACGAAGGAGGTGAGCGATACCGACCGGGTGCGGATGATGGTGCGGGCGGCGGAGGCGTTCAAGCAATTTGAGGCGGAGAAGGCGAGCCATGCGTATCGTTTCCTCGCGGGGAATGCAACCCCCGTGGTCGTCGAACCGAAAGTGGCCACCACCAACTCGTCAGCAACTGTCGCGGACGGAGAAGCCGCAGACGTGGCCAACGAACCCGCGGACGGAGAATCACGCGCGGAGACCGAGGAAAAGGAGGAGGAAGAGCCGGAGAAGGTGTATGACCTGACCAAAATCCAAGCGTCGGCGGATTTTGCCGTGGAAGCCTTTTTGAAACGCCAACACGACTGGGAGTTGAAACAGGCAAAGGCCTTTTTGGAAAAGGGCCGCGCCAAGGGCGAGACGAAAAAGGGTAAACGTTAAGACTTAATTGCGTTTGAAGGTCAACCACATGCCGTGTTGGGTGGTGTCGAGGGTCGAATTGGCCAATACAGGCGGATCGGAGGATTCGGTGTAGGTCAGACCGAACCCCGCAAGGAGATTGTCGTTATGGAGCGCTAACAGCTGTTTGCGGGTGGCGTGCCCCTCATCATCGAATGCGCAGTAGACGTGAGTAGTCGGCGCGGCGACCTTGAGGACGCGGCCGATGGCTTCGATCGACATGTTCAACCAGAACGATGGTTTCACATACACCTGGTGCAGCCCTTCGGGCAAATCGGTGATCGACGTTAGCAGGGTTGCCTCGGCCGAAGGTGTTGACTCCTCCTCCTTCTTGGTTTCATCGGCGTCATCATCGGTTGCCATGTCTGTCGTCGGGGAAGATTCGCTGTTGGATTCGCCGCTCGGAGACGTGGTCGTGGAGTCGTTGCTGGATTCGCCGCTGGGAGACGTGGTCATGGAGTCGTTGCTGGATTCGCCGCTGGGAGACGTGGTCGTGGCGTCGTTGCTGGATTCGCCGCTGGGAGACGTGGTCATGGAGTCGTTGCTGGATTCCCCAGTGAGAGACGTGGACATCTTAGCACTGTTGCTGCTCGTATCATCGGGATTGTCGCCGTTATCGTCATCGCCGGATCCCATCTGGGCATTTCCTTCCAGTACCAATATCGGATCCGTACTGACAAAGGTCGGAACCGTGGCGGCAGTCGACTCCTCGTCAGCGGCGGTGGTCACCGTTTCCTTGCTCTGAATATCTTGGACCGGTTCGGGATCAAGGTCCTTGGTCGACTCCGTTTCCATTTCTGCACTGTCCGATTTCGTTGCAGTTGCATCCGGCGTTACCGCGGGCGTGGATTCTGCTTTCGACGATGACGCCGGGGGCTTCGAAGCCGGACGGTCCGAGCCAACATTGGCCGTAAGATCACTCTTCCACAATTCACTAAACGGAAGCTTCGAGTCTCCTCCGCTTACTGTCCCTTTGCGGGCCGGCGTTCTCCGCTTGCGCGTTTTCGTCGATTGCGGAGGAAATTGGCGTTTGCGGATGCGGCGGTGGTACGTCGGCTGCAACGGAAGACTGTACTCCATAATCTGTTTTCTTCTTCAAGATCGTCGGAAACTGTGTACGCATCCACGTATACACAAACTGGTTGTGAGCTTGGTTGTCGCGACGCACATACCAGCCCCGACACTGGTCGTGGAAACACAACGATACATACAGTCGTGCCAGCGCCTGCAACCGTCGCGAACTCGCCACCTTCACCGCAAAAATCGGCAGCCACAACACCGCCTGCAATACCCAGTCGGCATCCACCACGGTCCAGTCCGGAATCGCCATCATCGACTCCGGCCACTGCATGCGTTGGCGAAATCGGTGCAAGACATCAATCGCCGCCTTCCATGCATGCACGGCTTGTCGCATATCCCCCGTTTTCAAGTGTCCTTCCTGCACCGCCGCATCCAACACCTCGACCCACTGTGTCGGCAACGTCGGTGATCGTGATTGCAAGACTATGTCTTCCCAATGGGCCAGCGGCCGTGTCGGCATTTGCGGAATCCATGGATCTCCGCTCGGTAGCCATCGAACCACGGCCTTTTCCTGTAACCATTCGCTCGTGCGCGCCTGCACATAGACGGCCGCCCAGTCTTCCATCGGTGGCACCCGCGCAAGCTGATTTTCCGTCCACGGTGATTTCCCCGCGCGCGACGGCCACCGCTGCGCCAACCGCCCGCGTTCCTGATCAGAAAGTTGTTGATTCCATTCCGCAAGCGACGCGCGCGACCATGCCAACTCCGCAACACGATCCCAGATCGTCTCGTCCAGCTCGGACCCGCTGCCGCCGCCTTCAATCTCCCGCAGTTCCAACATGGCCTGACTGTCGATCGACAGTCCCGACGAATGCAGCCACACCGACACCATCATCTGCGGACGCAGCGGACCCACCGTGCGCAGATAGACCAGTCCGACATACCGCCAGAACGCGGTATGAATACACCCTGCCTCTTCCAATACGCGGACCATCAAGCGATCCATGCTTTTTCACAATTAATTGAAATGAAATTGTTTGCCATTGACGCCTCCGGTTCCGTGTCTAGCGAAAAAGCGTATTGGGACATTGTGCGCACGCTGTTTAACCAACTGCCCCCCGACCGCGAGTCGTGGACCTTCGTGGCATGGGGAGACTCCGCCAGGCGGTATACCTACACCGAGACCAAATTCCATTTGTTTGCCGGCAAGGATCGCGAAATGCCGACGCGCGGGGGAACCGTGCCCTCCACCATCTTCAACGACGTGGCTCCACAAACCCGCATTGAAGACTTTGTGTTTATCACCGACGGGGAAATACACCAATCGTGTGTGGATACGTTCGAGACAATGTTGCAGTCGCGCGCATATACCTTCGATCGCGTGCAATGTCATATCATCGGCAAACGCGAGTCCAAGAACATGAGCACGGTGTGTGTCTTCCATCGCCACCCCAACGTCTGTACCAAACTCTATAACACCACCAACCCCGTGCCGGATGTCCAGACCATCAAGACACCTACCTCCGAAGAATTCGCCTTGCTGCAGACCCTGGACCGGATCACCCTGGCCGATTTCCAAGCGCATTACGACCAGCTCTATTCCGTGCTGGTCAGTATGTTCATGGGCCGCGACGGCAACCCTGACATTCACGCGCAACTCGTGGCTGCCCAGAAACGACTGACCCTGGAACTGAAGAATGCCGAAACCGCCAAACATCGCGACCTGTTGCAGACCCTCACGGTCGACACCGCCCAACAGTTGATCGACGAATACTACCAAGGGGGCGCCGTGGCCGTCTTTGCCGCCAACATGGATCGACTGATTTCCTTGGCCTCCAAAGGCTTGCGCGGCCAGTTTGCATCCAAGTTGTTTGATGTGCATCACGCGCGCAATGCTTCCGTGGCTACCCCTGCGTCCTGGGCGCCTGCGGAAGACGAGGTTGACGAACCGCTCGAAGACGATCTCCCCCCGCCCTTTGAGTGTCCCATTCTGAACACCGCCACCTCGCCGGTCTTGCTCATTGCCGAAGGAGAACCCATCTTGCACCAGTTGCCCAAACCCCTCGTCGACGCCATTCGCCGCAATCCCCTGTCCTGCATCGGCAACCCCGAGATCGAAGCGCGGCTACATGCCCGCATCTTGCCCTATATGATTGGCGAAGATGCCGTGCGTACCTTGCAGACCCACGGACGATTCGTCGACCCCTACACCCGTCGCGCCGTGGTCGGATACCTCCCCCTCGATCCTATCCACCTCTCCATGACCAATTTCAACCTTGCCCTCTTGTTCGGCAATACCAAGATGCTCGGCAATCCCGACCTGTTTTTCATCGCCCTCTACTTCATCATCCACTCGGCCGGCGCAGACCAGTGCTGGATTCGCAACGAAGACTGGGATGCCGTGATGCGCTGCTGGGAACTCCAACTCGATCACCGCATGCTGCATTCCACCACCACCATCTCCCTCTGCGGGCTGCCAAACTTCCTCGTCCACAAAGTCCCCCTCTACCGCGCCATCTGGTTCGTCCTGGCCTCCGGCGTCCTGCGATTCCCCGATGAAAGTGTCCGTCCCCTGCGCGCCCACTGTTTCACCACCACCCATCTCCGCAAACTCCACGCCCGCAGCGTCTCCTACGGATGGGCCCCGCCCCTGACCAACGACATGCAACACATGATCGATGCGACCTACGTGACCTTGAAATTCCTCCACGACTGCAAAACCGTCGATCGCTGGGACTCCTTGCGCGAAACCCTGCTCTGTCCCTGGATGGAATTGGACGGCTGGGTCTTCCGCGTCGAAGGTTTCCCCGGCGATTTCTACACCTTGCACCCGTACTTCCAGACCATCAACCGCGCCCTTATCACCCCTTGGCGGCGCGAATTGTTCGTCGCCTACGCCAACATGGTCCATAAAAACCTAAGTGCCTCGTCCCTGACCATCGACTGGGTCCAATCCCTGGTCGCCGCTGACGGAATTCGTCCCCTTGCCAATCAACAACACTACTGGTTTCGTCCGTCGTCCCTCGACCTCATTCCCGCCGCCGATCGCGACGCTGGCTATCAAACCTGGTGTCGCGTGCCCATGTGTCCCGCCACCTGTCGTCCTTACGCCGAAGAAACCATCGCTGGCGTCTCCTACCCCTGGCGCGATGTGTTGCAGCTGAAATTCCACTTCGCCCAAGACTCGCGCCCCTACCTGTCCTTGCACGAATGGTTAGGTCGCTACATTGTCCAGCACGTAGCCTATCCCTCCGAACGCCAATACTGGCAATATGTCCAAGCCCGTCTGCATCGCCGCAACGAACCAATGCCGCGCAACATACATGCCTTGTGGAACGATTTGATGTTAGATTACCAATCCATCTTTGCCTCCATTCCGCCCAAAGAGTTTGCCCGTCGTTTCCGCAACTCCACTACCTTGGTGAAACGCAAATATTTAGAGCGTAACAAATAGTTAAGATTTAACAACACACTACCCCAAACAATCGTTCGTAACTAATATTCGTCTTGCGCGTTCCCCGCAAATCCCTCTCCGCCGCGCGATAAATCTCCAACTCCTCTTTCAACGATTTCACCCGAGGGAGTCGGCGGGGAAAGACGTTCATTGGTATTGGCAAGATCTTGGTTGTGTTGCCGAATTTCCAACTGTTTCACGATATCACTATCTCCCGGTAAGTAGCCGAGGATATGTGACAAGACGGCGGGTGTAGTCAAGGCAGTGGTCCGCGCGCGGTGTCTGGTTGCGTTGGAATGTTTTCCGCGGTATTTGTGAAGCATGGTCGAGGCATAATACCCGGAACCGACTGCGTGTAAAAAATCATAGACGGATAAATTTGCGGATGCGAACGACGCAAAGAGCGGAGTGTTGCAAAACACATGGTGAGCCTGGATTAATTTTGCGTTACGCAAGTAGCGACCCGTGGCGTCGTCCGCCCAACCGAATGGAAGTTTTGTGAGTTTTTTGCATTGCGCAAAGATACGGACAATGGCCGGGTTGTGGGACATGTTCCAGGCGCTAAGTGATTGATTGAACGCTTCCGCGCATTCAAACATGGAAAACATATACAGCACATTGGAAACGTTCCACCCATCCAAGGGTTGGTTGAATACATATGCACCCAAAAACATTTCCATCATGTTGGTAACCTTCGACACATTCCACCCGCCGATGGGTTGATTAAAGCTTCTGGCAACGCTGAACATTTCACTCATGTTGGTAACATTGGATACATTCCACGCACCAATAGGTTGATTGAATGCGTATGTACCTAAAAACATTTTCTCCATTGTCGTCACATTCGACACATTCCAGGGCAAGGGCTGGTTAAATGCACGGGCGGTGAAAAACATGCGTTTCATCGACCGTACATTGGATACATCCCAGCGGTCCAACGGTTGATTGAAGTGACTTGCGTGTTCAAACATACCTTCCATCGTTGTCACCTTCGACACATCCCACTGTCCGATGGGCTGATCGAATGTCTCGCATTCACAGAACACATAACTCATATCGGTAACGCGGGATACGTCCCAGTTCCGAATATCGTTTCCCGGGTGTTGCCACAGATTATTGCGAAAGCCATGAAACAAGTACCGCATTGTCCGCAATGCCGACACGTCCCACTGTGATAACGGGACAAAGGTTTCTGGAAACTCGTATACATCCGGATCAATGTCGGCCTTGACGATATCCGTCCTGAGATGGTTATACAAACGCTGCGACACAAACGGGAAGTGTTCGTGCAAGTACAATCGCGCGTGCCAAATATCAAGGGGTCGAAAGGTTTCCATGATTTTATTTATGGAGATCCTGTGCGTGTTGTTGGCGCGCGTATGAGTTCACCAATTCCGGCGTTTCCAAAAACTGCAACATATGCGACCACAATCCGGGATTGGACAATACCGCCGCCCGCAGTCCCACGGAGTGATGACGGTGATGATGCAAAAACGTCACCACATAGTACTCCGGACGCACACCATGTAAAAAGTCATAAATGGATAGAAACGTTATCTTTTTACAGAGGGGTGTGTTGTAAAACGTATCCTCGGCCCCACAGATTTTGGCATGTCGAAAGGACCGACCGGTGGTATCGTCTGCCCAGCCGTATGGAAGATTGACGAGTTTGCAATCGGAGAACATACCATAGACATTTGGGTTGTGGGTCATGTTCCAGGAGCTCAGCGACTGATTGAATGCATTCGCCCCACAAAACATGGACAACATGTCGCGCACATTGGACACGTTCCAGCTATCCAACGGCTGATTAAAGGTGTTTGCTCTGCGAAACATACCAATCATCAACCGCACTCGACCCACGTCCCACCGTCCAATCGGTTGATTGAATGTACCGCACTCATCGAACATGTAACACATATTGGTAACATTGCGGACGTCCCAGTGTGTGACATCATTCGCCGGGTCGGTCCAGAGATGGTCGCAGTAGTGAAACAGACAACTCATGGTTGTTAGCTTAGACACATCCCAACGCGACAGGGGAATCCAGGTTCGGGGAATCGGATAGCGGGCAGGATCCACTCCGGCTTTTTTCATGTTATCGACGGTGGTCGCTGAATAGATCGCAAATGGCCGCTCCGGCATCTCTCGGTCTGGAAAAGCGGCTAACATAGTCCGGGCTTCCCAGATATCCTTCGGCACAAACTTGAATTCTTCTGCTTTTCGTCTCCACATGGCCAGTTTCGTCTCCGACGACGTCATTTCGGCGTCGCGGATCGCGTCCATGATGGTTTCGATACGCGCCAGCAAGACGTGATCGGGGCTCGGGTTTCTCGACGGGTCGTCGTCGCTGTCCTCAGCCGCGTCGAACCACGCGTCGGCATAGAACTCTGCCTCTAAATACTCGGGGCGATACCGTTGGAAGGATGTTTCGTCGTCCACGCACAGGCACATCACCGTGGTCCAGAGATCGCGCGAACGAAGACGTGAAGGTTTGTCCACGCGAAGGAGCGCCCGAGCTTGACGAACTGCTTCTTGCAACATGATTCAATCAATTGTGATTTCTTACCATAATTCAATTCCCCCCATGCTGTTCACCCAATTGCCCATCGATGTCGTGCGGTATCTATACCACCAATTCTGCGACGCGCGGCTGCAATTGGAATTGCAGGCCGTGTTGCTGCTTCCCGATATGCTCATCCACGCGGGCTCCCTCGTCCAATGGCGGCATGTTCCGTACCCGATCCAACAACTGATTCTCCGCGCGTTTCGAACCCCGCAGTATTGGTCGGAATTGATCCATGCCCTGCGTCCCGAGGAATACCAAGGGGATGCAAGTGGCGACATCGAGTTTGTGTGGGAGGAATGGTTTGGAGATGGAGACCGTTATGTGCCAACGTCTAGCGGGATATCGCGAATGTCTTACATGTATGAACAGTATATGCCAGTGTCCATTACCTTTGATGCATGGATCTTGTTTGAAATCACGAAAATCATGCCGCCCTATGTGACCGATTCCGTATTGTGTGGCGAAGCACAGTATCCGTGGCTATGTGCAAACACTCGTCATGTTGTGTGGATGAATGCTATCGGGCAGAGAGTGCTCGTACCGCCAAAGGTATCGAAAATAACCATTGGTGACGACCGAATCAAACACGCTCCTTGGGTGGGCGGCCATCGCGACCTCACCGTTCTACATCTCTATCGGTGTCATTGCTACACCCTTTCCTACATTTGGGAGAGTATCACCACTCTGAACTTGTGCAAACTGGATTATCATAACCGGTTGAATTTGAAATGGTTTCCCAATATCGTCCAACTGTCTATACAGGATTGCCGATTCATCCACTTTGTACATTGGGAGTTCGCGGCACACCTCAAGTATTTCAACTGCGCGGAATCTCGGGTGTTTTCCCCGCGAATTGCACTACCCAGCTTGACCCATGTCCAATACATGCCCGAATGTAACTTCGACGATAATTGGAAGGATGAGATTTCCCATCTACAAGCTCCCGTGCTCGAACATCTGGAGACCGCATTGGAAGTACTACCCAAAACGTGTAAACATCCTTTTCCGAAATTAACGTTGCTCACACTTCATTCAAACCCGCCCTTTCTTGAAGCTGACAATCGGAAATGGGCGTCGCTGTTTAGCCATACCCCCGCATTGCGCGTCTTGACGTTGATCGATATTTCGCCGCAAGAACTGCCAACGGTTGCGTGCTGGCCGCCAAACCTGGTCCAGATCGTGTTGGTTTCCACGGAGTGTTCCGCGGACGAGTTGACCCACTGGAAGAGACGTATACCTAGTCATATTGTTGTTAATTGTTAAACAATTACCATTTGCCTTCTCGGAACCGTGTCCATGCCCGGTTGGGCTGGTAGCTCGCGCCTTTGTCCCAGAGCGCATCCACGTCGCACCAGGGACCTTGTTCTTTGCACAGCTCCGCGCACATCAACAAATGTTGTTTTCGCTGCGCCAAATACGCGCTGGGATGAAAGACCTCGTCGGGGCGAATTGGCGTGATGGTACGCTGCCCGAAGAACGGCACGACCAGTCGCATCATGCGCACGTCTTCGGATTCCTGACACATCGTGGCCAACATGGAGTCATAGAGCGCCTCCGGTTTGCCGTCCCACCATTGTTCATGCGCCGCGAGGTCCGGGATATTCGACAATTGACGATTCAATTCCTGCAACGAATGCTTGGCCGCGCCCGACTGAAACGGTTGCCAACAATGCGTCGGTTCCGGAAACAACTCCGGACCACAGACATGCATGGCTTGCAAACGCCGAAGATCCGGGTCGGCGGGAACTTTCAATTTGTCGGACAGACGTTGCAATTGCATGGTGGTCAGCGCGGGCCATAGATACCGTCGCACCATGCGCGCATGCACGGCGGTCCAACGCGCAATGGACCATTGCCGCGCAATCAATATATACGGAAGGTGGCAAAAGGTTTTCTGGGTGGCGCTCCAACTCGGCCACAAACTCGCCCAGACATCCGACGTCGCGAGATCGTCCAGATCGTCCAACACAATGGCCGTGGGCAGGTCATGCGCGCCGTCCGGCTGGAAGTATGATTCAATGGTGCGCAGGGTCGGGCTGAGAATCCAGCTTTTGTCGAACATGGGATCGTGATAATGCTGGTGCTGAAACCAGTGGCATCGGGGAAACATCTCACGAATCGCCTCCGTGCGTCCGCTGCCTTCGTCGCCCAGCAAGACGAAAATGCGGGGCGTGTCCTCTTGGCGGAGATCGTGCTCGAGTTGGTGCAACACCGCCTGGCGTTCCGGCGAGACTTGCAGCCACGGGGAGTAGGTTCGCATGGGGAGAATGGTGGATCCAGTCTTTGCGCGACGGGGGTTCTTGGTTGTTGTGTGCGTCGCCGATTGTCCATACCCGGCGCTGTGGCTGCACACTGACCGCGTCCAACAACCAGGTCACATCGACCGTTTCAACATCGCGCAACACCAACACGTCGCTGCCTTTGGCCGGCAACACAAAATGGATATGGCGCGCCAATCCGGGCGACCATTGCCAGACCAACCAGCGCAACTCGATGTCGCGTTCCAGACCCAGGTACTCGCTGACGGCCTTGGGTCCGCGGGCGCGTAGGCGATAGAGATGCAGCAGGGTGGCCACGGCATCGACCGTCAGGCCTTCGTGCACCACGAGATAGCAAGGCTGGCCGGTATCTTGCCGAAAGGTAGACGTGACGCGCGGATGAGGTGCATACTCGGCCAGACGGAGTTCTTGGAATCCCGCCCGTTCCATCCAGACATGCAGGTCACGTTCGCCGCGCGCAATCATCTGGCCGCCCGTGAGTTCGTCGCCCAACACTTCCAGACTGTCCAGATCATCGCAATGCCGCCACCCCATGGTTTGGTGCAGCGCGGCCAAGTGGGCAAGCGCCGTGTCGGAGGATACCGCGCGATCCTGGATCGATCGTTCCGCGACGTTTGGCAATCCGTGGCTGCCCGCCCAGTTCCAGTCGTCAATCTGACCTTGCAAGACCGCGCTGCCGGACGACGCATCCAGTCGTTGACAGCGTCCGTGCAGCGCCACATTCCAGAGATGTTCGTCGGTCGGCGTCCAGTGATGGCTGGACACGAGTTTCCATTCGCGGATTCGGAGTCGGCCGACGACCGACGTCCAAAAGGTCTGGCTCGGATAACATCGATGAAACACGATACGGGCGCCCAAAACTGGCCAGTCGTGCGGTGGACACGCCGCGGCCGGCAGGGAGACGTCGGGATGTCCGCATGCGTGGAAGAGCAGACTGCCGCGGGACTGGAACGGGATGTCGCCTCCCGCCGCGTCGGTACCAAACTGGGCAAACACGAACCGATCCATCGGCACGACGACGATCCGGCGCGCCAAGGCTTCGAGCGGGATGT
>JACCEE012769737.1_pt1 | contig 18526 bp, 9 predicted proteins | sample 7449931 | NCBI WGS metagenome assembly JACCEE01 (sample SAMN15323457, study PRJNA562643) | freshwater metagenome | isolation source: river surface water | place: USA:Blue River Watershed | collected 2017-08-19 | reverse complement strand
ATCTACAGTTCTCATCGGAGGATAAGAGCACATGCCTTTTGAATTCATCGGTCGCGGCTGGACTTTCCCTCCTGTATTCAATCGCAGCACCGGCAAGGTGGAGATGCTGGAGCTTGAGGCGGATATCGCCTCAAGCTTGGATATCCTGTTCAGTACCCGACCGGGTGAGCGGGTAATGCTGCCCCAGTACGGTTGCAATCTGGATGAACTGCTGTTTGAAAACTTGGACACCCGAATGAAGACCCTGATGGCCGACAAAGTCGAATCAGCCATTCTCTATTATGAGTCACGGATTACCTTGGAAAGCGTGCGCCTAGATGAAAGCCGCGAACATGAAGGAGTAGTGCTGATAGAGATTGTCTACCGGGTGAAATCTACCAATTCACGATTCAATTTTGTCTATCCCTATTACAGACTGGAGGGGACGGATATTAATCTTACGACAACTGTTAACCTTCTCCCGGACGCGGCCTGATATAGAAAGAAGATCAATGACTGACTGCACACAGAATAGGAGCGAGCATAAATTAGTTCATGAGGGCACAAGTCAGGAACAGCGCTTTGTTGAACCGTTAGATCCGACTTTTACACCGGTTGACGAACACGGCATTGCGCACAGGATGGTTTTTGCACGGGCCTATTCTGCATTTCTGAAATACTATGGTGCTAATAACGCCGCAATAGGCGATTGGAAGCCGTTTTTCAGTGATGATGTGTCGGTGCTGCTGGCTGCTGCGGCAGTGCAGGATGTGGATTTTTATCGGCAGACCGTCAGGGAATACTTCAGCTATCTTGATGACAGAGAAAACAAAGATAATACGGATAAGCTGCGGGATCATCTGGATTACCTGTTCAGCTGCTGCGCCACTTTGGCTGTCCGCCTGGATATTCTCCATAAGAAACTCCCTGATGAGATTACTCTGAAAGAGACCCTGCGTAATTGTATCCAAGGTCAGTTGGCACCAGTACTGAAAAGGCTGCTTGCCTATCATAAGGGAGGCGAAACGATTGACGAGGATGAGCCTGACGAAGAGCTGAAGCTGTTTAATAACAGTGCCGACGAAAAAGCAGCCCCTCTCCCGATTCTGGGCACTCCTGCTGTAAAGTTTTCTGCATTGAGCGAGGCCGATTTGTCCAAGGATTGGTTTCGGGATAGCGACAAAACCACTTGGCTGTCCTATTACAGCAGTATTGAAGAAAACATCGCGGGCTACGGGGTTCTCCCTGCCGCGACCGTTTCTATTTTTGAGCCTATCAATCACCTCGCCACCCACAATCTCTTCACTGCAATCTTTGATCAGTTCCTGAAAGTCTACGCTCGTATTGTCAAAGAAGCAGGAGATGCCTTGGAAGAAAGCCTGAAGAAATGGGATCGACACGAGCCCCATTACGCTCTTTTTCTGGCCTTTCTTCGCCTGTTCGAACATGCCCGCACGGAACTCAACACCCTGACCGGTCGGCATCTTAATTTTTATTATCGCGACATTCTTCGGCTCAAGGAAAAACAGGCTGAACCGGGCAAGGCTCATCTCTTGCTGGAACTGGCCAAGCAGGTTTCCGAACACGAGGTGGAGGCCGGTGAATTGTTCAAGGCCGGGAAGGACGATATCGGCAAAGATGTCTTTTTCGTCAATGACCGTACCTTGGTAGCAAACCGGGCTGAAGTTGCTGCTCTGAAAACCGTGTATCGGCAGGGTGGTCAAGGAAGAACGCAGGATCGGAGCAGGATTTATGCCTCCCCGGTTGCCGATTCGGCTGACGGGCTGGGGGCGGAGCTGACTTCCGAGGATCAATCTTGGCATCCTTTTTGTAATAAAATCTATGAAGAAGGTGAAATTTCACAGATCAATATGCCCAAGGCGGAACTGGGCTTTGCCGTTGCCTCGCATTACTTACTCATGGCAGGAGGGGGGCGTACCGTAACCCTTCGGTTTGTGCGCAGACCAATCGCATCGGTTTTTTTACGGAATTACCGAGACGTTGGCTCATCGAACATCTTGAAGAAAGAAACAGCTTCTTCTTTGCTTGTCAGCAGACCCCGTAAGCTCATGCCTCCTGATTATAAAGATGAGATAGTTTGTTCATTGACTGGCGAAGAAGGGTGGATTGAAGCAAATATTTCGAAATTTGACATTACAACCGGTGAATTGCGCATTGAGCTTTCCGGTGCAGACCCTGCTGTTGTTTCATATTCCACAAAAACACACGGGTATAATTTTCAGACGGATCTACCAGTTTTATTAGTGAAACTGCTCCATAATGATAATGTGTACATCTATTCGGTGTTTAAAGATTTTATTGTCAGTAAAATTGATCTTGAGGTGAAAGTTGAAAATTTAAAGACGCTCGCTGTTTCTAATGACTTTGGCCCTGTGGATACTTCAAAGCCGTTTCAGCCCTTTGGTGCCTCACCTGTCAAGAACAGTGCTCTGATTATCGGTTCAAAGGAGGCTTTTCAAAAGTCGCTTTCTACCGCAACAATAAATATCATATGGCAAAATCCCCCAATCCCTTATGATGATCGGAAAGTAAAAATTATTACTGAATACCTACAGGCCGGAAATTGGGAAAACGAGAATAAGGAGAAAAATATTACAGATGAAGGAGTTCCATTTTCTGTGGAGTTACCTATTGAAAAAATTTTTGCTGGGGAACCTGATTTTTCAGAATTAGAATTCTATAATATCAATTCAAAATATGGCTTTGTCCGATTGAAAATCAATAACGATTTTGGACAAGAATCATATTTAACTGCTTTACGTAACGATCTCATAGATAAAAGCAAAGTTATTCTGCCGGGAGATTTGGGTAAAAAATTAGGCCCCCCTCCGACACTGCCGGTTGCTTGGGAAATAACTCTTAATTACACGACAGAGAAACAGTCAATAAACCTTGAGCAGGGAGCAACATTCCCAACCCGTCCGGCCCGTTTTTTTCACCTCACCCTCTTCGGTCAGGCCGAGCAACATCCATTTCTCAAATCCAAGCTCAATATAGACTCTAAGATTTACCTCCTGCCCCAATTTTTCTTTAATCAAGACAATGCGAACGGAAAGAGTGACGCTGGTGAATTCTACATCGGCATCAATGGACTCAAGGCCCCGCAGAACCTCGCCCTTCTCTTCCAAATGGCTGACGGCACAGCCGACTCGGACTTAGAAAAGCCTGATCCGCATATCCATTGGAGCTACCTGAGCGGCAACGAATGGCTCCCTTTTGAAAAAAATCAGGTGGAAGATCATACCGGCGGGATCCTCAATTCCGGCATTATCACCTTCTCTGTCCCCCGTGATGCCACGGACACCAATACCTGGCTACCCTCCGGAATGCACTGGTTGCGGGCCGCAGTCTCATCGGCAAGCGAGGCCGTGTGTCGTCTGCGCATGGTTGCGGCTCAGGCCTTGGAGGTAACCTTTACGGACAGGGATAATGATTCGGCGTTTTCGGCAAAGACCCTTCCGCCAGGCACCATCAGCAAACTTGCCCGCCCCCATGCAGCCGTCAAAAAGGTCAAACAGCCTTTCGAAACCTTCGGGGGCCGGGGCAGGGAGACTCCTCGTGCCTTTTATACCCGTATCAGTGAGCGGTTGCGCCATAAAGACCGGGCTGTCGCGCTGTGGGATTATGAACGGTTGGTGCTGGAGGACTTCCCGCAGGTCTCCAAGGTCAAATGCCTGAATCATACTTGGTTTGAACCGAGTGAAACCGGCAGCGGCATATACATGGAATCGGCACCAGGCCATGTTACCCTTATCATCATACCTGATCAGCAATATCATACCCTGCGTGATCCCTTACGACCTCGCACCGGTCTTGGGCTGCTGGAAGAAATAAAGGCGTTCCTGCACAAACGGTCTTCCTGTTTTATCGGTTCTGAAAGACTGCATGTCAGGAACCCGTTGTTTGAAGAGGTGCAGGTTACATGCAGTGCCCGCTTTTATGATGGTTTTGACGAAACATTTTACAAAAACAAACTGATAGAAGCCATTACCCGCTTTCTCTCCCCTTGGGCCTTTCCCGGCGGCGGCAGTCCCTCATTTGGCGGGAAGATCTATAAATCCGTGCTGATCAATTTTGTCGAAGAGCAACCGTATGTAGATTATCTCACTGAGTTCAAGCTGTTCCATTATGTGAACGGTGAGCGGCAAGGAGGCGATAAAAACGAGGTGGAGGCCTCAAAGGCCGTGTCCATCTTGGTCTCCGCCGGAAGTCATACTGTTACCCCCATTCAATCCGCCGAAGTCGCAAGGCCCGGTGAAAAATGTTCCTGCCTGACATGAGCAAGCCATCCGTAAGCATACCGAAGCAGCCTAACCGAAAGCCTGCCGAGGATTTTTATCGCCTCCGCCGGGAAGGCATCGGCTTCATAGAGGAGATGGGCAGCCGTCTGTGGACGGATTACAACAGTCACGACCCCGGTATCACGATTCTGGAGGCACTCTGTTACGCCATCACCGATCTCGCCTACCGTATTGGCCGGGATATCAAAGATATTCTTGCCCCTCCCGCACCCTCAAATGCTCCGAACCAACCCTTTCCGAACCAGCCTTTTTTTACCGCCCGAGATATCCTGACTGTCAATCCGCTGACCCCGGATGATTTTCGTCGCCTGCTCATAGATTTGGATGAAGTGCGTAACGCTTGGGTCGTGTGCAAACAATGTACCTGTGAAACTGGCTATTATGCTTGGTGTGAAAACGACCAATTGCAACTCGCACATCAGCCACCTGATGATCCCTCTCTGGGGTTTGAAAAGGTCAGCCCACACGGCCTGTATGATGTTCTGCTTGAACTTGAAGCCGACCCGGAACTGGGCGATCTGAATGATCGGAAAATTGAGCGGCAGACTCTTCTTCTTGAGTATCTTTCTAATGAGGGCAAGCCGCATGTCCTGAAAATGGAATTGAGATTTCCAGACTGGGGAAGCTCTCGAGAGGATCTGCAACTTTTTTTATCTTTGCAGGATGATTTTACTGTCAAGGTATCGAAACTTGGCCTAGGAAAATCAAACGATTTTTCCGAAGAGATAGAAGAAATAAAATGCAATGAATTATTGTCGAAACATTGGGGAAAAGTTTTTTATGTTAATTTTGAGATTTCTTCGAATGGTAAAAAAATAAATATTTATCATACAGCCTTGCGTATTTTCGGAGATGCCTTTGTTAGAAAAAAAACAGAAGATACCGATAACGGTGGACTTATAAGAACGATAAGGACCATCTTGAAGGATACTACGACAACAGGTGTTCTTCGTCCGTACCAGGATAAACTGCGCAGAGTTGACAAGGCAATCATTGCCGCTAAAAACGTCCTGCATCAGCACCGCAATCTTGACGAAGATTATTGTTGCATACGAGTTGTGGACGTTGAAGACGTGGCGGTCTGCGCTGATGTGGAACTTACCCCGGACGCTGACATTGAACGGGTCCAGGCTAGGATATGGTTTGAGATTGAGCAGTACTTCAACCCGCCGGTACCGTTTTATTCTCTGCAGGAGTTGATGGCTGCCGAAGTTCCGGTTGAGGATATTTTCAACGGCCCTCAGCTGAATAACGGCTTTATCAAGGCGGATGAGTTAGAGGCCGCAGACCTAAAAAACGTGTTACGCACCTCGGATATCATCAACCGACTCATGGATATTGACGGTGTGATAGCAGTCAATAATCTCCTCCTTTCTCATTATGATGCCGAGGGCAAGGTCATTAAAGGTCGGGTTGACCCGACATGGCATGATGGTACTCCGGTATTTACCACCGATAAAAGCAGTGCTGAATGGATGCTGTTTATTAGCCCCCTGCATCAACCCCGCCTTTATCATAATCAATCCCGGTTTCTTTTTTTTAAAAACGGTCTGCCGTTCAAGGCTCGTATGGATGAAGCTCAGGATACATTGATTCAATTGCGTGGGGCGACGGAACGTCCGAAAATCAGCAATGCGGAGAATGACCTGACCGTTCCGACCAGAACCTATCGAGATATAAACGAGTATTTTCCGGTGCAGTACAGCCTGCCCACTGCCTACGGCATCAGTCCGGAAGGGCTTCCTGCTCAAGCCTCTTCTTCACGGCAGGCACAGGCCAAGCAGCTGAAGGCCTATCTCATGGCTTTTGAGCAGATCCTCGGCAACGCCTTTGCCCAGCTAGCGCACACGGCGGATTTGTTTTCTCTCGACCTTGAGCAGAAGCACACCTATTTTGTCCGTCAGTTTAGTGAGGAGATCATTAAGGGTTATGGCGAGATCATTAATGATCTTGATTTGGGCAACATTGAAGGCATGACCGAGACCCAGTCGGAATTTCTTCGGCGGCGCAATCGTTTTCTCGATCATATCATAGCCCGGTTCGGCGAGCAGTTTTCTGAATACGCGCTCATGCTCACTAATCGGGAAGGCAAACAGATAGCCCTCGAACAGTTGATCAAAGATAAAATCGATTTCCTGAAAGTCTATCCACAGATCAGCGGCGAGCGTGCAAGGGCCTTTGACTATACAGAAAATCCCTGCACGCCGGATAACCATGCGATGATTAAAAATCGTATCAGCTTGTTATTAGGCTCTCCCGAAGAGATCAGCGAACGCGCCATTATTGTCGAGCATCTGCTCCTGCGCCCGAAATTCCCCGGCGATGCGCTCTACCCCGCCTGCTCGGACGGGACATGCAAAATCTGCGGTGATGAAGACCCCTATTCCTTCCGCCTGACCTTTGTCATGCCGGGTTGGACAGAGCCGTATAACAACGATATGGCAATGCGGGCTTTTGCCGAACGTACCATCCGGCGGGAAACACCCTCGCATCTACTGGGCAAAATATGTTGGGTTTCTGAAGAGCAATTAACAGCTTTTCAGGATGCGTGGACGCAATGGTTGGAGGTCAACGCCCGCTTTGACTGGACTAAGGAACATATACAGAAAGAGGTGAAGTCCTTCCTTGCAAACAACCTGCGCTCCAGTGAAGACAACAAGGCCGAAAAGATTGATTTAAGCCAATGCGCCTGTACAGTTGTAGCGCAATATGGACAGGAGTTTCATAATTGGATGAAGAGAGAAATTAACAAGGGAAAGGGGCTGGAAAAGATCATTATAGAGGAGGATACGATTCCTCAGCCAACGCTTTGTTCTGAACGTTTCAAGGATGATACTGCTGATCAGTTGAATAATCGGCTGTGGAAACGTTATAGAAAGTATGTGGAAGTCTCTTACCGCCTCCATACCGTCGTCAAGCTGCTCAGTGAGTTGAACAGCATCTACCCAACCGCAACCTTGCATGATTGCGATGAAGGTAGTGATCAGAATCCGGTACGCTTGGGAAAAACCGTTTTAGGAAACATTAAAGGTGACAACTGATGAAACAGAAATGGGAAAATAGTAACTATTATGTCTTTGAGGACAATCAGGTTCTTTCCAGCGCGAACCTGAATCAGATAGTTAATTATCTGGACGAGCAGGAACGTCTGAGCCGGGCCAATCTCATCGGTATCGGTATTGTCTGCGGTTTGGAGATTGATCTGAAAGAAAGCACCTCCGGTACGGTGACCATACATCTTTCCAAAGGTTGCGGGGTCACCTCGGAAGGATACCTCATTGTGGAGCCGGATGATGTGGAACTGGTATCGTATCGAAAATACAGCGATGAATCGCATTATAAACCATTCAGTACGCTAAGTGCTGATGTGCTGGAGCTATTTCCTGAAAATGCAGAGGGGACGGAACTCCTGACAGGGGATTTTCTGAAGGACAAAGCAGTATTGCTGTTCCTTGAGTTAAAAGAGGAAAGTTTACGAAATTGCAATCCAGGAAGCTGTGATAATCTGGGTGGAAAGATAACGGTAAAGGTGCGCCGTCTCCTTATAGATCATGAAGATTTGATGACAATCAATGATTATACGTTAGATGATTATCAGAAACTCTGTACTATTTTGCCTGAAGTTCCCATGCGGAGACTTGTTTTTTTGACCCAAGACGATTTACGTTTTCATCAAGATGTTTACAGAAATTTTTTTCTTCAGCAACTTGATGGCAAAACCGTAATAGAAAGACTCTCTGAAGCAATTGTCTTAGCATATAAGACAACAAAAAAGTTGGTTTCTGATTTAATTGATTTTGACGGGGATAACTTAGCATCATTTTTTACATTCTCTCCTGATGCGAAAGCAGTATCAATTCAGTACCACTATGATTTTCTTCGTGATTTAACCGCTGCATATCATGAATTGCGTGTCGCCCTGCTGGAACAACCGGCAATTTGCCTGCCGAATGATAATTTTTTTCCTCAACATCTTGTACTTGGATTACCTGTCAGCATTTCTATTGAAGAACGTCTAACAGGGCGAACCGCCTACTATCCTTCTCCGGCATCAGGCCATCTGCAGCCCGATTTGAAAAAAATTCGTTTTTTGTTTAACAGGATCAATCAGCTAATTTGGAATTTTAATATCCCATTAGCTGAAACTACAGCATTACGGATTACGCCAAGCTTGTATGGATCAAATTTTTTATCAGGCAAGGCATTGCCATTCTACTACAAACATGAAAGCAGGGAACACTGGGATATAACCAAAAGCGGAAAGGAAAAGTCCAAAGAAATTTTATCTTGGCACAAAGACGACGACAGTCCGAGTCATATCCGCGATCCTCTGCTATATGACTTGGAGTCTTATAATTTTTTTAGAATTGAAGGGATAATCGGGAGGAATATCATTAAGGTATCTTCGGAATTGGCAGAGCAATTAAAAGCTAATCGATTACCGTTCTCAATCCTGCATGTCAACGCTGATAAGATTGGCAGTTTTTTGGATAAGCATTATGCTATAGATCATGAATCCGGTGTGATGCGAGGTGGTACATTCGTTGTTATTCACCGTGACACGGGAGCGCAGGCAAACTTAGTAACAGCCGACTTTGCTCTTCCTTATAGAATAGAAGAAAAAGAAGGAGCTTATCTTGGTAGAGTATTAGTAAACGAATGTGATTATGAATGGTTTGATAGCAGAAAGCACGTCAGCAACCTTATTCGGCGTGAATATCGTTTTCCAAGCAGATACAGTGAGGCAAAGGAGTACGAAAAAAAGACGTTGGCAGCATACTACGTTGTCATAATCTACTGCTATGAAATTCAAGGAAGGACACTTCTTAATAATGGGCCTATCCGTATCAAAGTTCCTCTCGCAGAATTCATTAAAGATCACCTGTCATCAATTGCCAACAGGTTGAACGCGCAATTTCCTGCCGGGTTGATATTTGATCATAAACAAAATACGAACAAACTGCATATTCGTTACTTCAGTGATCATAAATTCAGGATTGAATTAGGCGGATTGCAAGGCAATCAAATTCGTTATGCATATACGCCTGACGGAATTTATCGTTGGCAAAAACATACTTGGGAATCTCTTGAGCATATCTCCCGCTTTAAGGTGACATGCCGTTTATGCAATGATTACCGGGCGGATGAATATCGATGGTTGCAAGAAGATAATTATTACAGTGCAGATTATCCTGCTGCAACATCGCTTCCCACTGCATCTGAGCTTATCAAGTGGGAGAATATGATTAAACAAAGAGCACCAAAAGAGATTGACGACTTGCCAATTAAAGATATCCTCAGAAGAATCAAGAAAGAAATAGATGAGAACTATAATGTTGGTACTCCGCAAGTAACAGCAGTTCTTGTAGGAAGTTGGGCAAACGGTAGCTGGGTATGTCGTGGTTGGGGTAAAGAACGATATCCCGATGTTTTTTTTGATCTGCGCAAGAAAATAACAGCAAAGGATACCTTCTATATTTCAGGAAGAGGAATGTTTGAATATAGTGATATTGATTTGCTCATAGAGATAGCGGGCGATACTCCTTCTGCCAACGAATTGGTGTCGTTGCTTAAAACTGTCAGCGACGGCTATGACATCAATATCGTGCTTGGCAAGAAGGACTCTCAGAATGGCCTGCCGTTATAAAAAAAAAGAGCCCCTTAGCGGGGCTCGGGGATTTAGGGAGTTATAACATACATCTTCCCCTCTATAAGGCAACAGTACAACTCCATGAACTTATGACAAGCAGCACGGTGATGCTTACCACTACCGTCTAGGTTATCCAGTATCTAAAATCTAATATTTTTTTTTCCGCATTGCAACTTTTTTTTATAGAGAGTGAAGATTCAAAAGGCGTATCTGCACGTTGATGTCAATGGCACCGAATCCGACGGCTTGGCCCTACAGCGCAACTTGCCGGGATTATGCCGAGACTGGTTATTGCCCGCCCTTGAGCGGATAGTAAACCGATATGCGCCGCAGGAAGGAACCCTGTGCATAGAGCGGCTGGAAATTGATGCCGGGGCCATATCCTTAGACCGCTTGGAGCATGACTTAGCCGAATCAGCAGCACAGGCAATGGAAAAGGCTCTGCGGGAGCAGCAACTTTCTTCGGATGAACCAGCGGCTGCGGAACAGCGTTCCGGCGGTAAGACGCGATACAAAACAAGGCGGCATTCCATAGAGGAAGCCTTTGTCTTTTTCTTGGAAACCGGACAACTGCCGTGGTCGTTCCGCCTGCCGGAAGGCCGCAGCTTGGAGCAGGTTGTTCTGGATTCTTGGCAGGTGACGGAGCAAAGCAGCGGCAGCCAAGGCGCGGAGCAGGTACGGCGGGTCTTGGCCTCAGCATCAGTGAGAAAACGGCTGACCCGGCAATTCACACCGACCCTGCACAAAGCACTTCTTACCCGGCTTGCTCCGGCAGGCGTGGCAATAATGGAGAAGATGCTTCAGGTGCTGGGCAGCGGCAAGGTGCCACCCGCAGAACGCAGGCAGATTGAGCGGCTGCTCTGGGAGAGCGCATTGAGCAGGGTTGCTGCCGGGCAACCTGTGACGGTTGCGGCCATTATCCGTGATGTCCTGCCGACCGCCTTGGGAAAACAGAGGGCCGCAGTCGAAGTGCTGGCGCGTTATTGGTCGCTGGAATCGGAGAGCTATACGCAATCTGAGACAAAACCGTCCACTGTTGCTCAGGAGCGGCTTGGTAAAGCCTTGCAGTCCTCCGATCCTTTTGGGCATTCTCCAGTAAAAAGGACAACAGGAGAACCCTCTTCAGACATAAATAATGTTCCGTTCAGACAGGAGAGGGGAGATGCAGTTCAGGAACAAGCTGTAGAGGCTTTTTTGTCCTCTCCGCTTGCTTCTTCCGAGCAGATGCCCACAGAGCAGGGCTTGGCTGATACTCTTGCAGAAGCAATCTATATCAACAATGCCGGACTGGTGCTACTTCATCCTTTCCTGCCCCAATTCTTTGGGGCCTTGGATATCGCCGAGGAAAATCAGCTCCTCCAACCGGAAAGGGCACTTTGCTTGCTGCATTTCCTTGCCACCGGCCAGCGCATCGCCCCGGAATATGAGCTGATGCTGCCCAAAATTCTCTGCAATATTCGCTTGGACATGCCGGTCGAGGCGGATGTCGCTTTGACTGACGAGGAACAGGGAGAGGCGGAGGCTCTGCTCAAGGCGGTTATCGGCCATTGGCTGGCCCTGCGCAACACCTCGCCAGACGGACTGCGCGGCACCTTTATTGTCCGGCCCGGCAAGATTTCCCAGCGTGATGATGACTGGCTGCTTCAGGTGGAAACGCAGACGTGGGACATTCTGCTGGATCAGCTGCCGTGGGGCATTGGCATGATCAAGTTGCCGTGGATGGAGAGAATGTTATGGGTGGAGTGGGCATAAGTTCAAGCGTATGATGAATGAGTCATGAAAGCAGCAGCCAACGCGAAAAAATCCTCAACGACTTCCAGAACAGCCACCCAGGCTGCGAATCAGCCTTTTTTTGCCAAGGCGGGCGGGGGAAATTTTTTTGCGCCGGTGAAACGGGCGGTTGTTCCCTCTGTGCAGACGAAGATGGCGGTGAACAAGCCGGGGGATAAATTCGAGCAGGAAGCTGATAAAATGGCGGGCAAGGTGATGCGGATGCCTGAGCCGCAGGTGCGGCGGTTGGTTGAACCGGAATCGGAGGATAAAGAGGATACCCTTCAGACTAAATCCGCAGACGGTTCCGGAAAGAATGAGAGCAGGTTGATTCCCGGTCTTGCTCCAAGAGATGAGCCTGCCCAGGATAGTGAACGCATCTCGATCTCCGAGGAGTCGGTTGAGTCTCAAGGCAGCAAGGAAGGTGATGCGGATACCGGCGAAGAAGTAGCAACGCCTGACGAAGGCGAAACAGTCGCCGATGAGGACACAGAGACTGCCAGCGAAGGCGAAACCGCCGGTGGTGGAGGCGTAGCACCCGGTAGCGGAGATGCAGTTACCGCTCTGGACACGACGACGGAGACAGACACCGGCGCGGGCGATCTCGGTACCGGCGATCTAGTACTGATCGACGTGGAGCTTGCCGAGCATCAGCGCTGGGCAGGTGCGCTTGGTCGGGTCGGTGAGGTTGGTTCTCTTGAACGTGCGGAATTTGTTGCGGAGGCGGTTGGAAGTGGCTTCATCAGCGGTGCTGCATCTGGGCTTGCGATGGGACTCGGTATGGGGCTGGCCACTCGGGCTGTGCCAGCTATTGGTCCGGTTGTCGGGGGGGCGATGGCACTTCATGGACTCGTCACCCGTGATTGGGGTGAGACGGGTGCCACCATCGGGCGATTCGGGGAGGGCAACAGTACGTATGAGACGCTTGCCAACACCATTGCCTCAGTCGCAGCGGTTATTGATGTTGTGTCACAGGGATTGACCGTGATCAACGGCATTGTCGGGATTGTGCATATCGCCGCTCTAGCTTTGACAACAGGGGCTACTATAGCAACAGTACTCACACTTGGAGCCGCCGCACCTGTTGCAGTCGCAGCGGGTTCGGTAGTAGCGAAGTGTACGGCGATTTCAGCGGGCATCAATGTTGTCACCATGGTGCTTGACACGGTCAACTCCGCAATCCTCCAGCCCAGTGTCACGCTTTTCCGCGCCCTGCATACATTCACGACAGAAGCCGACCCTCGCGAAGTCGAGGCGCAGGGGCAGGGCATCTCGACTGCTGCTGCTGCTTCCGGTGCAGCCCTCGGTGCGTACGCTGGTGGCAAGGCTGCCGAAGCCGGTGGGCGGCCACGAGCACCGGCAGAAGTGGAATCGCCGTCGCAGCGGCCGCCACATGAAACGCCGCCACCCGCTCCGGGCGATGGCCCTACCGTCCACTTCCAGGAACCTGCCACGCCCGGAGCGCACCCGGAGGGCGCACCGCCTATAGCGGCTCACGCCGAGCCAGTGCCTGCGGCAGCACTTTCGGAAACCATGCCAACCGGCCGCCGCGTCACAGACGATCAGAGTATGGCTCCGTCTGCGCCGCTAGAACCACAACGATTGACCAGCCCCGACATGGAGGGACATCCGGGCACAGTGCCCGCAGGCATTGATACGCCCCCGCCAAGTTTTGTTCCAGAGCACCCACAACTGGGCCAAAACTGGCAATATGGCGAGCGCGTGCCGGACCGGGGCACCTTGGGACACAACGTTCAAGCCGATCATGTGATCGCACAGGCCAAACTGCGCGACATTGTGACTGATCCAACAACCGGTCAAGTCCACTATCCATCATCGGTCCGCGAAAGTCTGACCGTGCTCACCGAGACTGGTGCGGCGACTCCCGACCGACCGGCCTTGCCGCACACCGAAGTGACTTTTCACGATCCACAATCCGATGTCGCCGAGATCGCGCGGCTGCGGGCGCAGGGCGGGCCGACCTCTTTTACCGACGACATCGTCGGGCCGAGCCGCGATGCCCGTCTGCGAGCCGGTTACGATCCGCAAGCCGTTGATCGCGGCTGGGTTGACCAGTTGGGACGGCTTCACGCAACGCAACGAATGGCCGATACGGGCGGCCATATCGAGCGTTTATCGGGCGGACCGATCACATCGGCCGACATCGAGGGGCTGAACTGGTCGGCACTCGGCCCCGCGCCCAGCGCATCGGCCACGCCGGAACCGCAAAGCCAGGCAATACTGCCAGCGGCGGCTAGTCCCCATCCTCCATCTGCCGCGCCGCGCCCTGTAAGTGAAGGCCAGACACGCAGCCTACAACCGCTTTCCCCGACCGATTACGCGCACTATGCCGACATGGCCGTGAGCATGGGCATGCCACGAGAACAAATTCAGTCAGGTTCTGGAAACACGGCTTACATTCCAGGTTCCTTTGACACGTTGCTGATCGGCCCGGACATTCATCCCCTGCCGGCGAGCGAGCGGCCCACCGGGCTGGCCAATCCCGCGAACGCCGCGCTGGAGCCACGTGCGGTGCTGGGGCACGAAATTATCGGTCATCGTGAGGCAGAACTCATGGGGCAAGTACGCGACGAACCGTGGCACGAGGAATTGCAAGCCAGTGCCCGCGCCGCCTTGCACACGCCCGGCCTGTCAAGAGAGCAAAGCTGGCTTTTGTTGCAGGATGCTGCTGCCCGTCGCCGCTTCCAAACGCGCGAGGGCGAAATATATATCAACACCGAGCGATATGGCGCGAGTGAGGATGCCGCTACGGGCGGCAGGCGGCCCCCGGAACACTTCCGCCCGCAGGACCAGCAGCCGAAGGTGATAGTGAATCGGGAAGCACTTGATTCAAATCAAACGGAAGCACCTCCTCGGAATGTTACCTCAATACTCTCGTCCACGTCGCCAGGCATTCCCTCGACATTTGTTGCCTCCGCAGGTGCGGCACGAACAGCGGTTGCTCAACAAACGCCGGGCGGCCCGCAGTCCGGGAGCGAGTCGCCCTCTTGGGGCACCCGTGCCCATCAAGTCGGTGAACTGTTCCTACCTCAGCTCTTTGGGCCGAGCGGCGAAGCTCCAACCTACGAGCAGCAACAGGCGGTACACCGGGCACGCTTCACTGAAGATAACCAACCGGCTGAAGGTGTCGAGCGCGTGAATCCCGAGTATCCGCCGCCACCGGCCACTCCAGCGCAGATCACGGCGATCCAGAATGAGATTTTAAATCTGCTCGCCGTCCGTGCCGCAGCCGAGCAGGAAGCGGAAACGCAGGCGGGACGCGCCGATCACTGCGAGGCGAATCAAGGCCCAATTCAGCAGACGGTGGAGGACACGACGGCCGGTATCTTGACGGTGCAGGCGCATGACGCGGCGATTGCGCGGCGGGAGGCCGTCAACCAGGAGCAGCAACAGCGGCAACAGGAAGCGCAAGGACTCACTGCTGGCTATCCGTCGCGGGCAACAGGACTCGCTGCCTTGACCGTGCCACTGGCGGCGTGGGAGGGCTTTACGAGCTTGGCATCTCACTTGCCGGGTGAGGCTGGTGCCAAGATGCTCCAGATGAATCGCGAAGCCCAGCAGATGCAGGATGCCTTCACCCAGATGGGTGCCGAGATGCTCGGCGTTGACAATGCAGGTCCGGCCCGTCAGGCGGAATTGCAGACGGATCAAGGGCGACTTGCAGCAACCAGCGAACAGGCGCAAACTTCCAATCAGGAGCTTCAAACGGCAAGTGCCGGGGCGCAAGGGCTTCAGCAGGCGAATGAGGCGGCACTGGCGGAGGCATCACAGCGGCGAGACACGGCAACCGACCGGGCGCAGGAATGCAGCGACGCGGTGGCGGAACGGGAGGCGCGGGCGGATTCACTGGCGGAGCAGCTTCGCGTCTGGGCGGAAGCGCACAAGGCGGCGCGGGATCAGGCGATTCAGGCGACAATAAATCGTCTGCAAAGTGAAGGGAAGACTATTGTGGGGAGCAGTGAACAATGACAGATTCTTTCGAGACGACCAGCCGTCGCCTAGCTAAAGCGCGGCAGCGCGGCGACACCGACGACGTGGCGGAGGCACTCGCCCTGCACGCGAACGAACTCCTCAACAAGGGACAGACTGGCGATGCCCGCAAAGCACTCGACGAGGCGGCAAAAATCCATCGCTCCTGCGGGCGCACCTACGACGAGGCGCGCTGCACCCAACTGGCGGCTACCTTGTGCCGGTTTGAAGGACGATTGGAGGAGGCAAAGCAGCGCGCGCAGGTTGCCGTGGAGCTGATGGGTGCGACCGGCCCGGTGGCGGTGTCGGCATATACGGAGCTGGGCGAAATTGCGCTGGCCGAGGGGTGCGGCGACACCGCAGCGACAGCGTATAGTTCGGCCTTGGCATGCGGCGAAGAGACCGGTCTCATCGATTCGGCCCGTGCCGCCATTTTGCGTCGGCTGGCGGCGGCGCGCGTGGTGGCGAAGCAGTTTCAGGCTGCCGCGCAAGACCTCGAAACGGCTTACGGCCTGTTGGCCCAAACGGGAGATCAAGTGAGCGCGCGGCGAACACTCATCGAGGAAGCGACCGCATTTCAGCACGCGGGGCAGCTCAATGATGCAGAAGGTATCATCAACCGGGCGATGAAACTTGCCAAACAGGCGAACGACCACGCCGCGCTGGCCGATGTCCACCTGCTGCAAACGACCCAGGCGGTGGAACGCCGCGATGCAAGGGTGGCTATGGCGTCTGCGCGGGCAGCGCGAGAACAGGCGTTACTCGGCAATGCACCCACCTCGTACATCGGCGCGGCGGTTGCCATTGCGGAACTGGCCGAGGCCAGCGGCGACCGCGTTGCAGCTTATGAGGCACTGGCCACCGGCTGGGTCACGCTAGCAGACCTGCTGAACCAGGACACCGCGCGGGCGACCTTTGCGCCAAAGCTCCAAGAAATGCGCAAGCGATGGGGGCATGCTGTTTTTGCTGAGATCAAAGGCACGTATGAGGCGGGCCGGAAGTACGGCAGGTTGAGTTGAATGAAATGAAACCCAACACCTCGTTTGCTTTGCAATCAGAAAGGTTGGGGTACGCAAGCTCACCACCAACCTACAGATGAATGAACAATAGGCAGCTGAACACGCTCCGCCGCCTTTCGGGGATGAACTGTTCTACGCTTGGAACACGACACCTGACACCTCGAATGAGGTATTCCACAGCAAGAATGACCCGTTCGACACAAGGAATATGACGTTCTACACTTCGGATACGCCATCCTACGCGTGGAATGAGGTATCCGAAGCGTAGGATACGGCATCTGACTCTTGGAATAAGCTGATCGAAGTGTGGAATGCGACATTCCACGGATCCAAGCCGACGTTCTTTGCCCGGAATACGGCATTCCGGGCGGTAAATCAGGCAGCACTCCTGCCGCAGCAGCGCAAACAACCGCAAGACTGCTTATATGCCGACATTATTGAATCAGGACGGCTTTAAATTCTTTTTCTATGCCAACGAGCACGAACCCTGTCATATTCATGTAATGAAAGGCGAAGGATATTGAAAGGTTGATCTGAAGGCGTGCAGAGTTGTCAACAACTGCATGAAGCCGAAAGACCTCAAAAAAGCACTGGCGATTATACAAGTCAATAAAGATGAATTTACAAGGAAATGGAATGAATACTTCAGTTAGAGGAAAAGCCGTCCGATTCGATAATCGTTATTTACATGTGGACCTGCTTGACGGACGTATTATTTCAACCCCTATGGAATGGTACAGAGAATTACAGGGGGCAAGCTTCAAAGAGCTTCTGAATTACCATTTTATTTGTGAAAATTCGGGTATTGAGTGGCCCAACTTGGACTGCCATTTAAGCATTGAGAGTATGCTTTTTACTGCGTCGGATGCCTTGGCAGCCTGATTCAAAATCAGCTTGACGGCAGATATTGGCTGCATACAATTGGGACTGCCGCGCAATGATGCGGGACATGATGCAACGGCAATGGGAGAGCGGGCGCAACGTCGTGGCCGCATCGAAAAAAGATGCCGGAATGCGTTCCGCCCGCCAATAGATAATCACAGCAGACAACCGAACAATAACATGTTTTCCCGAACGCGAAGCAGACATCAAGGCCTTGGCCCAGAACATCATCAGCGGCCTGATCGACAACCCGGACTTTCCCAATCCGCCGTTCACTCCGGCGCAGCTCCAGACCCTGCTGGACACCTTCATCAGCCTGGGCGACACGCAGGTCGCGGATCAGGCAAAGGCGCAGCAGTCCACTGAGGCCAAGCAGCACGGACAGGAGGAGATGACCTCGGCCATGCGGAAAATGCCGTGAACAACAACCATGCCAAGCTCACCGCTCTGGGCTGGGGCGGCCCGGCTCCCCGGACTCCGCTTCAGGTGCCGGGCCAGCCGCGCTCGACTGGAAGGCACCGTCAGATGGCGGCAGACCGGCCTCCTACCGGATTGAGCGGCGCAAATTGGCTGGCGAAACTGTGGGCATGGTCATCGCCACCGAGGCCACCCTCAACAACCAGGAGCGCGGCAAAGAATGGGAATACCGGGTCATCGCCGCCAACAAGGCGGGCGAGGGCGAGCCGAGCATCGCGGTGATGGCGGTGCTGTGAGGTGGAAACTATAGCCCTTTTGGAGCCATGTTGTCATCATTCGTTGTTGAATCTCGTATTCCGCTGCGCGGCATAGAATAGACCTCTTGCATAAGTTGTAATTATTTGATAAAGAACAGCTATGAGAAATGAAAACGTGTGCGTCCTCAGCGACGCTGATTTCAAAAGAGCAGTCGGTGTTCAACGTGATATTTTCAATGT
>JACCEE010991921.1_pt1 | contig 18534 bp, 20 predicted proteins | sample 7449931 | NCBI WGS metagenome assembly JACCEE01 (sample SAMN15323457, study PRJNA562643) | freshwater metagenome | isolation source: river surface water | place: USA:Blue River Watershed | collected 2017-08-19 | reverse complement strand
GGTTTGCCGTTCCGCGATTGCCACGAAATTGTTGGGCACGCGGTGAACTATGGCGTCCAAACTGGCAAAGATTTGGCCGACATGAGCCTCGACGAACTGCGCCAATTCAGCGACCAAATCAGCGAGGACGTGTTTGCCGTCCTGACGCTGGAAGGCTCGGTGAATGCACGCAATCACATTGGCGGCACGGCTCCGGCGCAAGTGCGCGCGGCGGTGCAGCGCGGCCAGCAACTCCTCGCGGCGCGCTAACCATGAGCCACAACGAACAGCACGACACCGACGACGAAGCCACCTTTGCCGAAGCGCGTTTGGTGGAAGCGGTAGAAAACCAAGTCGCGGCGGGGGAACCGGCAGCGGCCTTGGCAACGCTCAACAAGCTGACCTTAGTCGGCTATGAGCGCGGCGAAGCACTGCGTTTAATGGCGCTGATTCTGGCCTACGAAATTGAAAACATGCTGGCCGAAAATCGGTCCTTTGATGTGGCGGGTTATGAGCGGCTGTTGCGCGCATTGCCTGAGCTGCCCGAAGCCCTCAATGACGACGAATCGTCACACTAAAACGCCTCTGGAGGCACGTTTATGCAACTGAATGCTGACCTGATTGCCGAGCTGGAATTGCTCACCCTGTTCAATCCAGACAACACCCAATCTGGCTTGAAAATCCACAGTGATGCCGCGCCTACGTTGGTGACGGCGGCAGAGCGTTTGTTTGCTAAGGGTTTGATTTCTCAAGTGGATGGCGGCTACCTGACCAGCTTGGGTCTGGATGCCGTTGAGCAACTGCGTACCGTTTTGACGATTCTGAAAGGCTGATAATAAAAACAGCCCCTCGACGTAATAAAACGTCGGGGGCTGTTAATAAAACCCGTATTGCTGAAAGGTATATACGGGTTTTTTATTACCAAACAGCGCAGTTAAACAGGGGCATGTGTATCCCGTGTAATTAAAGACGTCCTCGTCCCTGTCGGGCTTCAGCCTGAGCAATAATTCGTAAGCGCGTATCATCGTTGGCATCACGCCAAATAATAATTTCTTTACGCATACGACCACAGCCCTGACACATCTCAGAATCACCGTGGATACGACACAAACTAACGCAAGGTGATGCCACTCGACCGGCGGCATCCCGAGGAACGCACTTAGAGTACACGGCTTTTGCCTCTATGAAAGGTTGCTAAAATCGACCGCCACGCCGCCTTGTTCGCGTGTTAGGCGCTGGAGCATGGCACCCAAGGTTTCATTGTTGTTATCACACAGCCATTTTTGGTTGGCTGCATTGTAATTAAAGTGAAAACCACCAGAGCGTGCGGCTAACCACAATTGGCGCAAAGGCGCTTGGCGGCTGAAAATCAGTTGTGTGTTGTTCTCAAAACGAAGCGTCAACACGCCACCACTGTTTTCTAAATCGACATCAACATCACTGAAATCAAACGTATCTTCAATCGCTGACAGGGTGTTATCTACTAAGGTATGAAATTGTGCTTCGCTAATCAGCATAATTAATTATCCACGTTGTAAAGGTTGAATAAAGCACTTAGAAACGGCCTTTTTTACGGAACGCCGGGCTGCGTAGGCAAGCCTTGGGGGCGTCGGTATACTCCTGAGCAATCACCACATTTTCAAGGAATTCCACCATGAGGCGCATTCTGCTTCCTCTGCTGGTGCTCGTCGCATTGGGTGCGGGGCTGACCGGCTGTGGCCAAAAAGGCCCGTTGTATCAACCCGGTCAAGAAAACGCGGGTCATAGCAAAGACCGCTTTGAACGCTAATCCCTGAACCCTGTTAGACCGCGCGCCTCGCTGCGCCGTCGAGGAACTTTTTCATGTCCGTTTTTGAATACCGCAACGGTGAACTTTTCGCCGAGGGCGCTTCTTTATCGGCGATTGCTGAACAATTCGGCACGCCAACGTACGTTTATTCACGCGCTCATATTGAAGCGCAATTTCGCAGTTACGCCGATGCACTCGCGGGGATGCCGCACCTCGTTTGTTTTGCGGTGAAAGCCAACTCAAATTTGGGTGTGCTCAATGTGCTGGCGCGCTTGGGTGCAGGCTTTGACATTGTGTCGCGTGGTGAGTTGGAGCGCGTGTTAGCCGCCGGTGGCGACCCGCATAAAGTGGTGTTTTCGGGCGTCGGTAAAAGCCGCGATGACATGCGTCGCGCTTTAGAAGTGGGCGTGCATTGCTTCAATGTTGAATCCGATGTGGAGCTGGAGCGCCTGCAAGCGGTGGCGGCAGAAATGGGCGTGAAAGCGCCCGTCTCGTTGCGCGTCAACCCTGACGTGGATGCCCAAACGCACCCGTACATTTCAACCGGCCTGAAAGAAAACAAATTCGGCATCAATATCGACGCGGCAGAAGCGGTGTATGCGCGTGCGGCTGAATTGCCGAACATCAACATCATCGGCGTGGATTGCCATATTGGTTCGCAGCTCACACAGGTGACGCCATTTTTGGACGCGCTTGACCGTTTGCTGGTGTTGATTGACCGCCTCGCGGCGCGTGGCATTCAGATTCAGCATTTGGATTTAGGCGGCGGTTTGGGCGTGCGTTACCGCGATGAAGAGCCACCCGTGGCCGGTGATTACATCCGTGCAGTGCGTGAGCGATTGGTCGGGCGTGATGTGGCGCTGGTGTTTGAGCCGGGGCGTTACATTGTGGCGAATGCGGGCGTGTTATTGACGCGCGTTGAGTACCTCAAGCACACCGAGCACAAAGATTTTGCCGTCATTGATGCCGCAATGAACGATTTGATTCGTCCCGCGTTGTATGAAGCGTGGATGGATATTGTGCCGCTCAAACCGCGTGACGGCGTGGCGCGTCGTTATGATTTGGTTGGGCCGATTTGCGAAACCGGCGATTTTCTCGGCAAAGACCGCGCGCTGGTTTTGGCCGAAGGTGATGTGCTGGCGGTCTGTTCTGCCGGTGCTTATGGCTTTGTGATGAGCTCAAATTACAACACGCGAGGCCGCGCCGCTGAGGTGATGGTCGAAGGTGAAGCGGTGCATCAGGTGCGTCGTCGTGAAACGCTGGCGGAGTTGTTCGCCGGTGAAAGCCTATTGCCGAGCTAATGGAGGTGGGCATGTTGTTGCGTTTCACCAAAATGCACGGGCTGGGCAATGATTTCATGGTCATCGACCTTGTAAGCCAGCACGCGCACATTTCGCCGCGCCACGTTCGGCAGTGGGGCGACCGTCACACCGGCGTCGGTTTTGACCAGTTGTTGATTGTGGAACCACCGTCACGCCCTGACGTGGATTTTCGCTATCGCATCTTTAACGCCGATGGCTCCGAAGTCGAGCAATGCGGCAACGGCGCGCGCTGCTTTGCGCGCTTTGTGCTGGATAAGCGGCTTACCGCCAAAAAATTGATTCGCGTTGAAACTAAAAACAGCATCATCGAGCTAAACGTGCGCGCCGATGGGCAAGTGACGGTGGATATGGGCGCGCCACGGTTGCAACCGGCGGAGATTCCGTTCATCGCAGATGCGGCGGCGCTCAGTTATGCCATTGACGTCGCTGGTCAAACGCTAGAGCTGGCCACCGTTTCTATGGGTAATCCACACGGCGTATTGCGCGTGGATAACGTCGAAACGGCACCTGTTACGACGCTTGGCCCACAGTTAGAAACGCATCCGCGCTTTCCGAATAAAGCCAATATTGGTTTTCTGCACATTGTGGACACGCACCACGCACGTTTGCGCGTGTGGGAACGCGGTTGCGGTGAAACCCAAGCCTGTGGCACGGGGGCGTGTGCCGCTGCTGTGGCGGGTATTCGTCAGGGGTGGTTACAGTCGCCGGTGGCTATTACGTTGCCGGGCGGTACGCTGGATATTACATGGGCCGGTGACGGCCATCCCGTCTTGATGACAGGCCCGGCGTTGCGTGTCTTTGAAGGGCAGGTGCGCCTGTAAAATGACGAAAGGGCCAGCGGTGAGCGTTGGCCTGATTCGTAAAATGACTCATTTACGCCCCGTGATTTTTATGAAATGCACCTTTTTAGTGCAAGATTTTTCCGCATATTCTGAGGGTCTTTGACCATTCAGCGCCCTTTGTGACAGAAAATTGCCACTTTTTTTAGAGTTGGCAAGGTTTCTGCAATAAACCCCGTAACAAAGCCCCACCGCAAACCTGAATGAATAGCTGTAAAGCTGTCATATAAGGCCAAAAGCCAAGCAGAACCCGGTACGCGATGCGTTACAACACCGGATGCAACGCTTAGACTGGCCACGGGTTCGCACTCCTGGGGCAAGTCCACTGATACGGGAGATTTTTCATGAAACTAGTCACTGCCATCATCAAGCCGTTCAAGCTCGACGACGTGCGCGAGTCTCTGTCTGAGATTGGCGTACAGGGTATTACCGTCACGGAAGTGAAGGGTTTTGGCCGCCAAAAAGGTCACACCGAGCTGTATCGCGGTGCTGAGTACGTTGTCGATTTCCTGCCAAAAGTAAAAATCGACGTCGCTATCTCTGACGAACAATTAGACGCCGTGATTGACGCCATCAGCAAAGCTGCCAATACCGGCAAAATCGGTGACGGCAAAATTTTCGTGGTCAATCTGGAACAGGCCATCCGTATCCGTACCGGCGAAAGCGGCACAGACGCTATTTAACAAGTCCAAACCCTACTCCACCGAACCCCCAATTGCCCCAGGAGTAACACCATGACTTTGCGAAAATATGCGGGTCTAAGCACGCTTGCTGCCCTTGCCTGTCCAACTGTTGTAATGGCTGCTGAAGAGGCTGCTGAAGCCGCTGCGCCTGTTTTAAACAGTGGTGACACCGCATGGATGCTGACGTCTACCCTGCTTGTTCTGATGATGACTATCCCCGGCTTGGCGTTGTTCTACGGCGGCATGGTCCGCGCAAAGAACATTCTGTCCGTGATGATGCAGTGCTTTGCGATTACCGGTCTCGTGAGCGTGCTGTGGGTGATTTACGGTTACAGCATCGCGTTTGACACCACTGGCATGGAAGCAGGCGTTGTCAACCTCAATTCGTTCATCGGTGGTCTGTCTAAAGCCTTCCTGAGTGGCTTAACCGCTACTGGCCTGACCTCTGCCACCGCGCTGTTCCCAGAAAGCGTATTCATCACTTTCCAAATGACGTTCGCCATCATCACCCCTGCGTTAATTGTGGGTGCGTTCGCCGAGCGTATGAAATTCTCCGCCATGCTGCTGTTCACTGCCGTATGGTTCACACTGGTTTATGCCCCTATCGCGCACATGGTTTGGGGTGGTAATGGTGCGCTGATGTGGGATTGGGGCGTTCTGGACTTCGCAGGCGGCACCGTTGTTCACATTAACGCCGGTATTGCAGGTCTGGTGGCGTGCTTGGTGATTGGCAAGCGTAAAGGCTACCCAACCAGCCCAATGGCACCTCATAACCTGACTTACACCCTGCTGGGCGCGGCCATGCTGTGGATTGGCTGGTTCGGTTTCAACGCCGGTTCAGCGGTTGCCGCTAACGGTACAGCGGGCATGGCCATGTTGGTTACGCAAATCGCCACCGCTGCGGCGGCACTGTCTTGGATGTTTGCAGAGTGGATTACGCACGGCAAACCAAGCGCGCTGGGTATCGCTTCTGGTGTGGTTGCGGGTCTGGTGGCTATTACCCCAGCAGCAGGTACGGCTGGCCCAATGGGCGCACTGGCGATTGGTCTGGTGTCTGGCGCGGTCTGCTTCTTCTGTGCGACCAGCCTCAAACGCAAAATGGGCTACGATGACTCCCTCGACGCCTTCGGCGTACACGGTGTCGGCGGTATCGTCGGAGCACTGTTGACCGGCGTGTTTGCAGCCCCTGCGTTGGGTGGTTTTGGTACTGTGGAAGACATCGGCCTGCAACTGTGGATTCAGTTCAAAGGCGTTATCTTCACCGTGATTTACACCGGCATCATCACTTACGTCATCCTGAAAGCACTGGATATGGTGATGGGTCTGCGTGTTACCGAAGAGTCAGAGCAAATCGGCCTCGACCTCTCCGAGCACAACGAGCGCGGTTACAACCTGTAATCCTCGCGGCACACACAAAGGGCACCTTCGGGTGCCCTTTGGCATTTCTCCGTTTCCGAATCTGACACAGCGCACGCTCTGCGCGTTTCGCACTCGCACAAAAAGCCAACACATCCTAGGATGCCGCCGGTCTTTTAGCTGCTTTGGATTTGGCGTCTATGTCTCGTTCTGCCTCTGCGTATTCCGCGTTTGCGGCCTTATTGACTGGCTGCGGTCAGTCTATTTCTCCGGCTGAGTTACATGGCGTGTTGGTCGGGCGCACCTGTGCGGGTGCTGGTTTTGAGGTTGAAAGCTGGTTGGCCGCCGCCAGTGAATTGATGGACAGCGCCCCCGATGAGCGTTTGCGTCAGGCGTTACAAGGGCTGCAAGGCATGTTGCGTAGCGAATTGGAATCGGGCGATTTATCGTTGATGCTGGTTCTACCCGATGATGAAACCCCGCTGCGCGCGCGCGCTGAAGCCTTGGGGTTGTGGTGCCAAGGCTTCTTAGCAGGATTTGGCCTGACTGCACGCAATAACGTCTCGTTGTCGGAAGAAGCCAGCGAAGTGCTGCACGATTTGGCCGCGATTGCGCGCATCGAAGAAGCCCTCGAAGATTCCGACGATGCCGAAAATGACTATATGGAAGTGTCCGAATATGTGCGCGTTGCGCCCTTGCTGCTGTTGAGCGAATGCGCTGGCTTGCCGCAAGCGGCGGCACCCGCTGCAAAACCTTCTCTGCACTGATTCAACCCTGTTGGGAGCTGTCGATGATTCGTCTACCGGCCACTGAATACACCCGCCGCCGCCACACACTGATGGCACAGATGTCGCCGAACAGCATTGCGCTGTTGCCTGCCGCCGCCCTTCAGCAACGTAATAGCGACGTGGAGCAGGTCTATCGCCAAGACAGTGATTTTCAGTACCTCAGCGGCTTTCCTGAACCGGAAGCGGTGTTGGTGCTGATTCCTAATCGGGCAGATGGCGAATATGTACTGTTCTGCCGTAAACGTGACCCTTTCCGCGAATTGTGGGATGGCAAACGCGCCGGTCAAGAAGGGGCGGTGCGCGATTTTGGTGCAGACCAAGCCTTTCCCATCGACGACATCGACACGCTTTTGCCCGGCTTGCTCGAAAATCGCACCCGTCTTTATTACCCGCTGGGCGTCAATGCCGCCTTTGACCGAAAGGTTACGGGCTGGCTGGAAACAGTGCGACAGCGCGCGCGTCAGGGTGCCACGCCGCCGAGCGAATTTATCGCCCTCGACCAGCAATTACATGCCATGCGCCTCATCAAAAGTGAGGCCGAAATTGCGCTCATGCAGGCGGCGGCAGCGGTATCGGCACGCGCGCACATTCGCGCCATGCAAGCCAGTCGCGCGGGCGTGTATGAATATCAACTGGAAGCGGAATTAGAGTACGAATTTCGGAAATCAGGCTCGAAAATGCCCGCTTATGGTTCGATTGTCGCCAGTGGCGTGAATGCCTGCATTTTGCATTACCGCGAAAACGACCAGCCGTTAATCGACGGCGATTTAGTCTTGATTGATGCCGGTTGCGAGCTGGACTGTTACGCCAGCGACATCACGCGCACTTTCCCCGTGAATGGCCGTTTTTCCGCTGAACAAAAAGCCATTTATGAGCTGGTGTTGCGCGCACAACAGGCCGCGATTGCGGCGGTCGCGCCCGGTCGGCATTGGAACGAAGCGCATGAAGCCGCGTTGCGCGTGCTAACGGCGGGGCTGGTGGAGCTGGGTTTATTGCACGGCGATGTGGATACGCTGCTGGCGCAATCGGCGTATTTGCCGTTTTACATGCACCGCACCGGGCACTGGCTGGGTATGGATGTACACGATGTCGGCACTTATAAAGTGGCGGGTGCATGGCGCACGTTAGCGCCGGGCATGGTGCTCACTGTGGAGCCGGGGCTGTATATCGCGGCGGATAACCTCAGCGTGGATGCCCGTTGGCGCGGCATTGGCGTGCGTATCGAGGATGATGTGGTTGTCACGGCGGACGGCTGTCTGGTATTGACGGCGGGCGTTCCCAAAACCGTGACAGACATTGAAGCGTTAATGGCAGGTCAATAAATGAGTATGCGAATCGCCATTGCAGGTGGGGGATTGGTTGGCGCGAGTTTGGCGCTGGCCTTGGCCGAGGGCGGCGCGTTGGCGCGGGGTTGGCACATCACCTTGATTGAACCGCACGCCCCCGGAGACAGCTTTCAGCCCAGTTACGATGCGCGCAGTTCGGCGCTGTCGTGGGGTTCGCGTCTTTTATTTGAGCAGCTCAATTTTTGGTCGCTGCTGGCACCGCGCGCCGAGCCCATCACCGATATTCACGTTTCTGAACAAGGCCGCTTGGCGGCTACGCGCCTTGCAGCGATTGAAGAAGGCGTGCCCGCGCTGGGTTACGTCGTAGAAAATGCGTGGCTGGGGCATTGTTTGTGGCAACGCTTGCACGCCTATCCCACGATTGAGTGGCGTTGTCCCACGCGCGTGACCGCCGCGCACCCCTTCGCCGAGGGCTATCAATTAACGCTCGATAACGGCGAAACGCTGGCCTGTGATGTGTTGATTTTGGCCGATGGCGGACGCTCCGATTTGCGCCAGCAATTAGGAATTAACGTCCGCAGCACACCGTATGGGCAGACGGCCATTATTGCCAACGTCAGCACCGCGTCGCCGCACAACGGCCAAGCGTTTGAACGCTTCACACCACACGGCCCGATGGCGTTTTTGCCGCTGTCGGAGCAACGCTGTGCGCTGGTCTGGACACGCCCGCACGAAGACGCACAACGGCTGTTAGCCATTGATGCAAAAGCATTTTTAGCCGAACTGCAACACACGTTTGGGTATCGTTTGGGGCGTTTAACGCAGGTCGGTGCGCGCCACAGTTATCCGCTGGTACTGCACGAAGCCAGCGAGCAAGTGCGCTCAAATTTGGTGGTGCTGGGCAACGCCGCGCATGGTTTACACCCCGTGGCGGGGCAAGGTTTTAACCTGTCATTACGCGATGTGATGGCGCTCAGTGACACGTTATTGAGCAGCGAAACCCCCACGCATTTTTCAACCTTGCAACGCTATGCCGCCCGCCAACACCTCGACCAAACCCTCACCATTGGCTTCTCCGACAAGGTGACGCGCGTGTTTTCTAACGCCAATCCTTGGCTTGGGCATGGGCGGCGTTTGGGATTGTTGGCGATGGAACTGTGCCCGCCCGCTCGTCATGCCTTCGCCCGCCAAGCGATGGGGCTTGGCGCTCGTCCTTAATGAGAGGAACCCACATGCACGCAGATTTGATTATCGTCGGAGCCGGTATGGTGGGCAGCACCCTTGCCCTCGCGCTGGCAGGCAGTGGTTTAGATGTGCTGCTGTTAGAAGGTGGCTCGTTAGACGTGCAACCTTTTGATAAAGAAGCTCTTTTTGAGCCGCGTGTCAGTGCATTGTCAGAAGCCAGCCGCCGCATTCTCGACCACCTCGGCGCATGGCAAGGCATCACCCAGCGCCGCGCGACGCCCTATCACGCCATGCACGTTTGGGATGGGTCGGGAACGGGGCATATTCACTTTGACGCGGCCAGCGTACATGCGCCGGTGTTGGGGCACATCGTTGAAAATCGCGTGGTGCAAGAGGCGTTGCTGGAACAACTGCATCAGCGCGGCGTGCGTAGGCGGGAAAATGCTTCGGTAGAACAGTTGCGCCGTTCGCAAGAAGCGGGCGGCTGGCGGCTCACCCTTGCCGATGGCCAAACCGTGAGCGCGTCGCTGGTGATTGCTGCCGATGGTGCGCGTTCTCGCATTCGGCAGTTAGCCGGTTGTGAAACCCGCGAATGGGACTACTTTCATCACGCGATTGTGACCAGCGTGCGCTGCGAAAAACCGCATCAAGCGACGGCGTGGCAACGCTTCACCGATGACGGCCCGTTAGCCTTTTTGCCGCTCGAACGCGGCGATGGGGAACATTGGTGCTCTATCGTGTGGTCTTGTACGCCGCCAGAGGCCGAGCGCCTCATGGCGTTAAGCGACGCCAATTTTTTGCACGCGCTGGAGCGCGCTTTTGAAGCCCGTCTAGGCCGCGTTTTGCACAGTGATGCCCGCCATTGCATCCCCCTGCGCCAGCGACACGCCAAACGCTATGTGGAACACGGTTTGGCGCTGATTGGTGATGCGGCGCACGTTATTCACCCGTTAGCGGGGCAGGGGGTGAATCTCGGTTTTCTGGATGCCGCTACCTTGGCCGAGGTGTTGTTACACGCCCATGCACGCAGCGAAGACGTGGCCAGCCTGCGCGTATTAGGACGCTATGAACGCCGCCGAATGCCGCACAATCTCAGCATGATGGCGGCAATGGAAAGTTTTGAACGACTCTTCCAAGCCGATGATATGTGTGTGCGCTGGCTGCGTAACACGGGTTTGCGCTTAATGAATCAGCATTGGTTAGCCAAAGGGGCTTTTGTGCGGCAAGCGTTGGGTTTATCCGGTGATTTGCCGCCGTTGGCGCGGGCGTAGCGGTGTGTTTTATGGTTTAGCCGGATTTTTTCGGCTGCAAAATCAGGCTAAATGAGAAGGTAACCTATTGAGGAAGCAGCCGCGCCTGTCTATTATCGGCGCAAACTTCCTCACGAGGTGCGCTCATGGCCCGCAAATTCCTTTTAGCCGCTCTGGCGTTCAGCACGTTGGCAAGCACAACCGCTCACGCCGCCGATGAAGTCGTGGTGTATTCCTCGCGCATTGATGAGCTGATTAAGCCCGTTTTTGATAAATACACGGAAAAAACCGGCGTACAGGTTAAGTTCATCACCGATAAAGAAGCGCCGTTGCTGGCACGTTTGAAGGCCGAAGGCGCTAACACGCCCGCCGATATGCTGATTACGGTTGACGCGGGCAACCTCTGGCAAGCCGAACAAGAAGGCGTGCTGAAACCGCTGAAATCCGCCGTCATTGACGCCAATATCCCAAGCCAATACCGCTCCAGCACCGGCGCATGGACGGGGCTTTCTTTGCGCGCGCGCACCATCGTTTATTCCACCGAGCGCGTGAAGTCCACCGATTTATCCACCTATGAAGCCTTGGCGGATAAAAACTGGGAAGGTCGTGTGTGTTTGCGTTCGGCGAAAAAAGTCTATAACCAATCATTGACCGCGACGCTGCTGGAAACACACGGTGCCGACAAAACCAGTCAAATTCTGAAAGGCTGGGTTAATAACCTCGCTACCGACGTTTTCGCCGACGATACCGCCCTAATCCAAGCCGTTGACGCCGGTCAATGTGACGTGGGCATCGTCAATACTTATTATTTTGGCCGCTTGTACAAACAAAATCCGGCGCTGAAAGCCAAGCTGTTTTGGCCAAATCAGGCGGATAGAGGCGTACACGTCAACTTGGCGGGCGCGGGCGTAACGGCTAATGCACCGCACGCTGAACACGCGCAAAAGCTGCTGGAATGGATGACCACACCTGAAGCACAAACGCTGTTCGCGGGCATTAACCAAGAATATCCGGCGAATCCGCAGGTCAGTCCTTCCGCTGAAGTGGCAGCGTGGGGCACCTTCAAAGCCGATAGCATTCCGGTCGAGGTGGCGGGAAAACGTCAGGCGGAAGCTATTCGTTTGATGGATAAAGTAGGCTGGAACTAAACTCTCAGCCCATCGCCGACTCACCACAGCGCCCCGATTTTCGGGGCGTTTTCTTTTGCTCAACACGAGGATTTAGCGTGGCGCATTCCGTACAAAATCGCTGGTATCCGATTGTGGCCGTGTTTGCGGCCTTGGTTTTGTTGCCGTTGAGCGTGTTGCTGCTCAGTTGGAGCGACATTAACCACGAAATTTGGCAACACCTGTGGGAAACCCAATTACCGCGTTTATTGGGCAATACCAGCGCGCTGGTGCTGGGCGTGGGCGTGGGCGTGACGGTGTTAGGCGTCGGCTTGGCGTGGCTGACGGCGCTGTGCGAGTTTCCGGGGCGCAAATGGTTGGACTGGGCGCTGATGCTGCCGTTTGCGATTCCCGCCTATGTGTTGGCGTTTGTGTTCGTTGGATTATTGGATTTTGCTGGCCCGCTACAAACTACGTTACGCGAATGGTTTGGCAGCGGGCTGCGTCTGCCGCGCGTGCGCTCGACGGGTGGCGTCATCACGGTGTTGGTGTTGGTGTTTTATCCCTATGTGTATCTGCTGGCGCGGAATGCGTTTCTTGCCCAAGGCCGTGGTTTGATGGAAGCGGCGCGCGTGTTGGGGCTTTCCCCGTGGCAAGCGTTTTGGCGGGTGGCGCTGCCGGTGGCGCGTCCGGCGATTGGCGCGGGGCTGGCATTAGCCATCATGGAAACGCTGGCCGATTTTGGCGCGGTGTCGGTTTTCAATTTCGACACCTTCACAACAGCTATTTATAAGACGTGGTACGGCTTTTACAGCTTGTCGAGTGCCACGCAGTTGGCCAGCGTGTTGCTGCTGTTTGTGATGCTGGCGCTCTGGAGTGAACGCCGTTCACGCGGTGCCGCTCGTCCCGGAAATGAACGCGCCCGCACAGCGGCGCTCTATCCTCTGCGCGGTTGGCAGGCGTTGGCGGCCAGCAGTTGGTGTGGTGCGGTGTTTGTCTGCGCGTTTGTGGTGCCCATGCTGCAACTGGTGGTCTGGTTTTGGCAGCGTGGCCGCTTTGATATAGATGACCGCTACATTGGTTTGATTTCGCATACGCTGTATTTGGGTATCTTGGCCGCCGGTTTGACGGTTATCGCGGCATTATTGCTGGCGTTCGCGCATCGTTCGCACCCATCGCCACGATTACGCAGTTTAGTCGCGCTGAGTAATGTGGGTTATGCGTTACCGGGTTCCGTGCTGGCGGTGTCTATCATGCTGGCCTTTAGTTGGTTGGATAATCACGCCTTGATACCGCTATTAGGCAAACCACTGTTATTAGGCAGTTTGATAGCCTTGCTGTTGGCGTATCTCATCCGGTTTATGGCGGTGGCGTACGGCCCTTTGGAAAACAGTTTGGCGCGCATTCGGCCTTCATTGCCGGAAGCGTCACGCAGTTTGGGGGTCAGTGGTGGGCGGTTATTTGCGCGTGTGTATGTGCCGCTGTTGTTACCGGGTGCGTTAGGTGCGGCGTTGTTGGTGTTCGTCGATGTTTTGAAAGAAATGCCCGCTACTTTATTGATGCGCCCGTTTGGCTGGGACACCTTAGCCGTGCGCGTCTTTGAAATGACCAGCGAAGGGGAATGGGCGCGAGCCTCTCTCCCGGCGCTGACCTTGGTCTTAGTCGGGTTGCTGCCGGTGATTGGCTTGATTCGCCGCTCGGCGCGCCGTCTCGGTTGAACTTTGCGGCCACTGTGCCGCCCTCGATGCTCAAAAGGAGACTCCCTTGGGACAGCCTACCCCTCTCTATGATGTACACATTGCGCTGGGTGCCAAAATGGTTGAACGCGACGGCTGGGAAATGCCGCTGCACTACGGCGACCAAGTGGACGAGCATCACCAAGTACGCGCCATTTGCGGGGTGTTTGATGTGTCGTATCTGTGTGTGGTGGATGTTTACGGCAGCGCGGCAGAAGCGTGGTTGTACACGCACCTTTCCAATAACGTCCGTCGGTTGGAGCAACCCGGTCAGGCGCAATACAGCCTTTTATTGTCGGAAACGGGCGGCATCCTCGCCGATGTGCTGGTGCATCGCCTGCACAATGGGTTTCGCCTCATCACCGACCCCGCGTGTAAAACGCACTTATTGAGCGCCTTACACGCAGCCGCCACCGATATGCAGTTCACGGAGCAGACGGGTAATGTGGTGCTGCTGGCCATTCAAGGGCCGGAAGCGCGTGAACGCTGCGCGCGGTTGGTGTCTTCGGCGCAGGCCGCTGTTATCGAACAGTTGTTACCGTTTCAAGCGCGTGAGGTAGAGGGCTGGTTTATCGCACGCACAGGCTTTACGGGCGAAGATGGCGTGGAAATCCTGTTATCAGTGGATGATGCGGTTACGTTTTTCTATGAATTGATTGGCGCGGGCATTCCGCCCATCGGGTTAGCGGCGCGTGACACCCTGCGTATTGAAGCCGGTTTTTGCCAATACGGCCAAGACCTCACCGTACACACCTCGCCGCTGTCGCTGTCGTTGGAGCATGTGATTGCATGGGAACCCCAAGACCGCGCCTTCACAGGACGCGCCGCGCTAGAACAAACCCGCGCGGAAGGCGGTGATACGCATCGTCTGGTGGGCTTGATTTTAGAAGAGCGCGGCATTCTGCGGCACGGTGACACGGTGCGCGTGGAAGGGCTGGGCAGCGGCATGATTACCAGCGGCAGCTTTTCCCCCACCTTGGGAAAAATCATTGCCTTGGCGCAGGTTCCCGCTGGCACCAGCGACCGCGCTGAAGTAGAAGTACGCGGCAAGTGGTATCCGGTGCGCGTGGTGCGCCCCGGTTTTGTTCGCCACGGTACCCCCTTAATTTGATGGAGCTGTTATGAGCCACACCCCCTCCGAATTGCAGTACACCGCCAGCCATGCGTGGGTTCGTCTTGAAGAAGATGGCACCCTCGCCGTCGGCATCACTGACCACGCACAAGACGCGCTGGGGGATGTGGTGTTTGTGGAATTGCCCGCCGTCGGACAAACCTTTGCTGAAGGCGAGCAAGCCGGTGTGGTTGAGTCGGTGAAGAGTGCCTCTGAGATTTATGCACCGGTTGCGGGCACCGTTGTCGCTATCAATGACGCCCTGAGCGACAGCCCCGAAACCCTCAACGAAGCGCCTTACGCCGCGTGGATTTATCGCCTGCAACCCGCTGCGGATGCCAACATAGCGGCGCTGTTGGATGCCGCTGGTTATCAAGCGAGCTGCGCCTAACATGCGCGAAGACCTGTCTTTTTTGCTGGATACGCTCAACGACGCCCAACGCCTTGCCGTTACCGCCCCGCTCGGGCGGCAGCGTGTGTTAGCCGGTGCCGGTTCGGGAAAAACGCGCGTGTTGGTACACCGCATCGCGTGGCTGGTCGAGGTGGAAAACGCCGCGCCGCATTCTATTTTGGCCGTTACGTTTACCAATAAAGCGGCGGCTGAATTGCGCGCGCGGATTGCCACGCTGCTCGGCGACAACCCTGCGGGTATGTGGGTGGGCACCTTTCACGGGTTAGCGCATCGGTTGTTGCGTACCCATTGGCAAGAAGCAGGTTTATCGGAACATTTCCAAATCCTTGATTCCGATGACCAGCAACGTGCGGTCAAGCGCGTGATTCGGGAATTGGGCTTGGATGAAGACCGCTGGCCTGCGCGTCAGGCACAGGGTTTTATCAACGCACAAAAAGACGAAGGCCGCCGCCCCGAACACATTCAAACCGCCGGGGATTTGTTTCTCGCCACGCAGGTCAAGATTTATAGCGCCTATGAAGCCGCACGCCAGCGCGCCGGTTCGGTGGATTTCGCCGATTTACTGCTCTGTTCGCTGGAGTTATGGCGCAATAACCCCGCGCTGCTGGCGCATTATCAGCAGCGTTTTCGGCATGTATTGGTGGACGAATTTCAAGACACCAACGCCGTGCAATATGCGTGGCTCCGGCATTTGGCCGCGCCGTCGGGGAGCGCCAACAGCAGCCTGATGGTAGTCGGCGATGATGACCAGTCTATTTATGGTTGGCGCGGGGCGCGGATTGAAAATATCCAACGCTTCGCCACCGACTTCGACGACACGCTCAACATTCGTTTGGAACAAAATTACCGCTCGACCGGCCACATTTTGCGCGCCGCCAATGCGCTGATTGCCAACAACCAAGCGCGCTTAGGCAAAGAACTCTGGACGGATGGCGCGGACGGCGAGCCGCTGTCGCTGTACGCCGCGTTTAACGAACACGACGAAGCGCGCTTTGTTGTGGCGCGCATTCGTGACGGCGTTCGCAACGGATTACAGCGCGCGCACATGGCCATTTTGTACCGCTCCAACGCGCAATCGCGGGTCATTGAAGAAGCGTTATTGCGCGAAAAAATTCCCTATCGAATTTACGGCGGTTTGCGTTTCTTCGACCGTGCGGAAATTCGCAACGCGATGGCGTATCTGCGCCTGCTGCTGCAACGCGATGACGACGCCGCGTTAGAGCGCGTGCTGAATGTGCCGCCACGCGGTATCGGTGAAAAAACCGTCGAAACGCTGCGCGAGTGGGCGCGGCAACATCACTGCTCCTTGTGGCGCGCGATTCAACAGGTGTTGGCTGAAGGGTTGATGTCCGCGCGGGCGGCGGGTGCGTTGCGGGCTTTTTGCGATTTAATTGAGCAAATATCCACCCGAATCAATGACTTGCCTTTGCGCGCTGCGGTACAAATCACGATTGAACACAGCGGCTTGATTCCGTTTCATCTAACGGAAAAAGGTGAAAAAGGCCAAGCGCGCGTGGATAACCTCGAAGAGTTGGTGAGCGCCGCGCAAAACTTTGAGCACGACACCGACCTCAGCGCCCTTGCCGCGTTCATCGACCACGCCGCGCTTGAGGCGGGCGAAGGCCAAGCGCAAGACGGTGAAGACTGCGTGCAACTGATGACGCTGCACAGCGCCAAAGGTTTGGAGTTTCCGCTGGTGTTTTTGGTCGGGATGGAAGAAGGCTTGTTCCCACACAAAATGAGCGCCGAAGAACCGGGGCGTTTAGAAGAAGAGCGCCGTTTGGCCTACGTTGGCCTGACGCGCGCGATGCAGCGCCTTGTTTTAACGCACGCGGAAACGCGCCGTCTGTTTGGCAGCGAAACGCGCAACAAGGTGTCGCGGTTTGTGCGCGAAATTCCGCCGGGGCTAATTCGTGAAGTGCGTTTAGGTAGCAGCAGCACGCCGGTAAAAACAGCCGCGCCGCGCACGTCGTTTGCCGGTGCAGCGGCGTCGGATACGCCGTTTGTGTTGGGGCAACGGGTGCGCCATGAAATCTTTGGCGCAGGTGTGATTTTAAGCGCCGAAGGCAGCGGCGAACGTGCGCGCGTGCAAGTCAATTTTGACCAAGAAGGCGTCAAGTGGTTGATGATGGCTTACGCCCGGTTGGAGGCGCTGTAAACGGCGGGTGGTAACAGCTCGCAACAATCCGGGCTAGTCGATTGGCGCTGACTGGGCAACTATTGCGCCAGTGGGTTGTTCTGGCCCGGTTTGTTTCCTCCCAATGAGAATGTGATATGCAGCGTTTTCTCAGTTTTTTCCTAGCGTTATGCCTGAGTCTTACTGTTAGCCTTGATGCTTATGCCAAACGCTTTGGCGGTGGTAGCGATTCAGGTGCTGCGCCCATGCACCAAGCGCAACCGCGCCAAGCCCAGCCAATGAGTGGTGCGCCGGGTATGGCACCAAATGCTGTCGCTAAACCGAGCGGTATGTCGCGCTGGTTGGGGCCGTTAGCGGGCATTGCAGCCGGTGGTTTATTGGCCGCGATGTTTTTCGGTGATGGTTTTGAAGGGTTCCAATTCTTTGATTTCTTGCTGATAGCGTTGCTGATTGCCGGGGTATTTTTTGCAGTGCGTGCCTTCCGCCGCAAGCAAGCCGCGCAAGACCCAGCGCCCGCTTATGCAGGCGCGCAGGCTTATCAGGCTCCGCAACCGGCGCAACCTTTTCCGCCAGTCAATGCACCGGGTAGCGGTGGCGGGTTGTTCGGTAGCCTGAATCCACAAGCGCACGCTGCGCGTGTGATGGATGCGCCCGCATGGTTTGATGAATCGCGCTTTGTAAGCCAAGGCCGTGAACATTTTATGAGCTTGCAACAGCATTGGGACATGGGCGATATGCAGAAAATTGCCGAATTTGTCACCCCCGAATTATTGCAGCAGCTCAAACAAGACCGTGCCGCGCAGGGGGATGGTTTCCAATCCACGTTAATTGAAAACTTACAAATTCACCTTGACGGCGTGAACCAACAAGACGGCAAAACCATCGCCACCTTGACGTTTGAGGGTGTTTCCAAATCGTCACGCTTCGACCAAGGCGAAGTGTTTAGCGAAAGCTGGCGCATGGAGCGCCGCAACGGTGACAACCAACCGTGGTTGCTGGCGGGTATTCGCCAAAACTATTAAATGTTAATGCGCCACTGAACCCGGACTTGTCCGGGTTCTTTCATTTATTACCCGAGAAAAACACGATGGAAGATGTACTCGAACGCCTGCGCGAATTAAATGAGCCTGTACCTGTACCGCTGGAATTACCCGATGAAGATGAATTGGTTGAAATCCAAGAGCAATTATTAATTCACTTACCCTTTGAATTGCGTGAGTTTTTACTGAAAGCCAGCGATGTGGTGTATGGCCATATCGAACCCGTAACAGCCAGTGACCCGCACTCACACACCTATCTACCCGATGTTGCCGCACGCGCATGGAGTGACGGGTTGCCGCGTTATTTAGTGCCGTTATGCGAAACCCGTGAAGGTTATTACGCCGTCGCCGAAGACGGAGAAGTCTTATTTTGGGACGGTGAATTAACAGAAGAGTCGTGGGATTCCGTATGGGATTGGGTGCATGGTGTGTGGCTTGAGGGGGATTAAATCCTCCCCCGGCTCCTCCTTTTATAAAGGAGGGGTGAACGGCAAGGGCGCGGTGTTTGTGACTTC
>JACCEE011939950.1_pt1 | contig 18549 bp, 16 predicted proteins | sample 7449931 | NCBI WGS metagenome assembly JACCEE01 (sample SAMN15323457, study PRJNA562643) | freshwater metagenome | isolation source: river surface water | place: USA:Blue River Watershed | collected 2017-08-19 | reverse complement strand
CACCCATAACAAGGTGATAATGTGCTGGCATCGCCATGTATTCATTCACTGCCAAAGCATTCATCACAAGACCCATGATATAGGCACCACCAAATCCACCTACAATGATTTTCCAACTAGCTACGCCAGTAGCCACTAAAATCACAGCACCAACCAAGGCCATCAAGGTAGATGTCTCACCTATGGAACCAGGAATCCAGCCCATAAACATGCTCATGAAACTGTAGTCTGCTCCCAGAGCAGCATTGTGTGTAGACAAGGCTTCCACTACAGGAGTGCCCTCAATGCTAGAGTTGTAAGCCACACCAAGAGCTGTGGCCCCAGAAAAGCCATCTACAGCAGTCTTATCGCCAAGGTAAGTCCATACTTGGTCACCTGAAATCTGTGCTGGATAAGCAAAGTATAGGAAAGCTCTAGCAGTCATGGCCACATTGAGAATATTCATCCCCGTACCTCCAAACACTTCTTTTCCAATCACCACTGCAAATATGGTAGCCAAAGCTACCTGCCATAGCGGAATAAATGGAGGCATAACCAAGGCAATCAACATCCCTGTCACCAAATAACCCTCAGAAATGGGGTGATTTCGGATCACACAGAAAGTGAATTCAGTAGCCAAACCCACCGCATAGGAAACGATTAAAACTGGCAACACTGAAAGTGCTCCAAAAATGGCCTTATCTAGAAAGGTTCCTTCAGCACCAGTAGCAATGAAATGCTGGTGGCCAATATTTAGAATGCCAAAAAGCAAAGCCGGGATCATGGCAATCACAACTGTGATCATCACCCGCTTCAAATCAGTGGCATCTTTAATTTGCGCTCCTTTGGACTTGGTAATCAAGTCAGGGGCAAAAGCAATGGTTCTATGCCCTTCATACAGGGTATGGAATTTTTCCCACTTGCCGCCCTTTTCAAAGTTTGGCTTCATTCCATCGAAGAGATTTTGTAATAACTTCATAGCTTAATTATACATTAACAATTCAATCCCATGGCGGACTAGCTCCTGTAGGTCATTTTTTGAAGGATCTACAAATTCGCAAAGCGCCACATCTTCCTCAATTACTTCATACAAGCCGAGTTCTTCCATCTCATCAAAGTCCTCGGTTACGATAGCTTTGAATAAGTAGGTAGGCAAAATATCCATCGGCATTACTTTCTCAAATACACCAGATACAACAAATGGACGCTCTTCCCCGTGGGTATTCGTGTCTACTTTGAATTCTCCACCTTTAAGGAAAGAGAACATCCCGAGTGCCTTGTGGAAGCTAAGCTTGGATACACTTGGCTTCAACCAGCCCAAGAACTCCTCGTATTTCCCTTCAGGGATTACAGTCACCTGGTTGTGATAAAAACCTAGGTATCCATCTTTTTCAATTTTTTCTCCTGTCAATACGTTACCTGAGATGATACGCAAAGTTTCAGGTTGAGGTATCCCTCCTAAGAAAGTGCTCACATTAGCTCCTGTGTAGGTTTTGACATAACCTTTTTGACTCATTTCAGAACCTGTCAAGGCAATTACCTTGGATGCATCGTAAATACCTTCCAAAACAAATTTTCCGATTTGAGATACGCCATAAGGCGATACAGTCCACGCGATATCTCCTTTATTGATTGGATCGAGGTGGTGGATTTGCGTCCCCACATTTCCCGCAGGATGTGGACCAGAAAACTGGTTGACTTGGGCATTTTTTATACCTGCAAATACCTCAGGTACTTGCTTGGCGCCATCTACGTTGAGATGAACCTTACCCGTTGTCAATTTGGCTAGCGCATCGATACCTGCCTGAAAATAACGGGCTTCTCCTTGGAGAATGAATGGTACTTCAGCTGCCAACGGATGGGTATCAAAACCCGAAACAAAGATGGCTTTTGGAGAGTCTGCTGGATTAGCAACAATTCCAAAAGGGCGCTGAATGATATTTGGCCAAACACCAGAAGCAGCAAGCTTTGCAGCTAGGGTAGCTCGATCTTGGTTCAAATCCAAGGCTCCTACTTTTTCATGCGATACCGAACTGTCCGCAAGAATTTTGATTTCCAAAAGCTTTCTCCTGTCTCCACGCTTGATCTCCACTACTTCTCCAGATACAGGAGATGCGTAGATCACCTGATCCATAGCTTTGTCTAAGAGAATTGGAGTACCTGCTTTTACAGTGTCTCCCTCATTCACGAGCACTTTGGGACGTTGAATACCCGGAAAATCCGTGGGTTTAATGGCAAAAGTGGTCGCTGCAGCCACTTGGATCAACTCCAAAGGAGCCTTACCAACTAGCTTCAGATCAAACCCTTTTTTAAGCTTCACTATTTTTGACATATGTTTGGAACTATGAGCCTTTAAAAACGCCACAAATCTAAGGAAAAACCTTTTGAGATGAAGCTCAAGTCACATTAATTATTGGAACTTTTATTAGATAGAAATACGAATGAAGAATGGCAATTTAAGCCTGTAAGATGTGCTCTGAAATTCCACTTACATAGGCCTTCACTTGCTCCATTAGCCACATGGGCGTAGAGGTAGCACCGCAAATTCCTACTCGATCCGCTTGATGAAACCAGTCCGCATCGATTTCTTCCTCATTCTCAATGAAATAGCTTCTTGGGTTTTCAGCAAGACAAACTTGATACAAGGCTTTGCCATTGGAACTTTTCTTGCCCGACACAAACAAAATCACGTCGTTTTCCTGTGCAAAGCGTTGCAACTGAGGCTCCCGATTGGATACCTGTCTACAAATGGAATCATTGGAGTTGAAATCAATCTCGGTCAATTCCCCTTTTGCATCTTTGATTCGACCCTCTATTTTTTCAGATAATGCGTAAAAGCCTTTTGTGCTTTTTGTTGTCTGGCTAAATAGGGTAATGGGTTTCGTATAATCGAGCATATCCAAATCCGAATCGTCTGTCACGACAATCGCTTTTTCTAGCGTTTGTCCAGTCAAACCAATCACTTCCGCATGGCCCTTTTTGCCATAAATCACAATCTGCCCATTTTCACGCTCCATCTTATCAAAAGCATTTTTGACCCGATGCTGAAGTTTGAGTACCACTGGGCAGGAAGCATCGATCAGTTCGATGTTATTTTCAATCGCCAACCTATACGTTTCAGGGGGCTCACCATGCGCACGAATCAATACTTTACAATTACTCAACTCTTGAAGCTGCTCGCGATCAATTACCACCAATCCCTTCGCACTCAATCGCTTCACTTCCATGTCGTTGTGGACAATGTCCCCAAGGCAATAAAGGGGCTCCTTGTTTTCCATTTCGTCCTCTGCCATCTTGATGGCAAACTCTACTCCGAAACAATAGCCTGAATTTTTATCTATATTAACTTGCATAAGCTCGTTAGTTAATCGTTGCTTTCTTTACCAAATCAAGGATTTGATCCACTTGCTGGGAAAAGGTCAAGGTACTGGTATCAATTTCTATTGCATCAGACACCTTGATCAAGGGGCTTTCAGTTCGAGTTGAATCCACTTGATCCCTGCTTTCCAAATTCAATTTAATTTCTTCTAAGGGAACGTGTTCTCCTTTTTCTTGCAATTCAAGCTGCCTACGCTTGGCTCGAGTCTCCACATCGGCAGTCATGAAAAGCTTTAGCTCTGCATCTGGAAATACCACCGAACCAATGTCTCGCCCATCCATGACTACTCCTTTCTTTTTTCCCAATTGCTGCTGTTGTGCTACTAATTCCGCTCGAATTTCCTTCACTGTAGCTACTTCACTTACACGTTCAGATACGCGCATGGTTCGAATTTCTTTTTCCACATTGACTCCATTCAGGTACGTTTCCTGTTTGCCTGTTTCTGGATTGAGCTGAAAAGAAATTTGCAGGCTTTTCAAGCCTTCCTCCACATCTTCTGGATGAAGGGGGGAGAGATTTAGATTCAAAAAATGTAGGGCGGTGGCACGGTACATAGCACCCGAGTCGATGAAGGTGTATCCCAATTTTCTAGCTACCTCCTTCGCAGTCGAACTTTTTCCACAACCCGAAAATCCATCAATAGCGATGACAATTTTGTTCATCAAAAAACCAGTCTTGTTTTACTGCCCTAAAGTTGCGCAAATATAGTAGTTTTAGCAGTACCTAATTTCAAAAAAGCCAAAGATCCTTGGCCTTGAAATGCAAAGAACTGAAAAGACTATCCTAGATGCTATGATTCTACATGCGAACCTCGTTGACCTACACCTCCGGCAGATTTATACGGTTACTGTAGAAGTAGAAGGACAAAAAATTCAACGCATTCAAAAAATAGCTCCCGACCCTAATTTACCCTTTTTGCTACCCGGGTTTATCGATGCTCACGTCCATGTGGAGTCCTCGATGTTAGTTCCATCGGAATTCGCTCGGCTAGCAGTAGTTCACGGTACAGTAGGAACTATCTCAGATCCGCATGAAATCGCCAATGTTTGTGGCATGCAAGGCGTAGAATACATGATTTACAACGGCAAGCAGGTACCCTTTCACTTTTTCTTTGGGGCTCCTTCTTGTGTACCTGCCACTCCATTTGAAACTGCTGGTGGAGAAATCTCTGCTGCAGACATCCAGGAGCTAATGGCTCGCCCAGAGATCCTCTACCTCGCCGAAATGATGAACTGGCCCGGAACAGTAAATCGGGACCCACTAGTCATGGAAAAAATTCAAATTGCCCAGCAGCAGGGCAAGCCTATCGATGGGCATGCCCCGGGACTTCGAGGTGAACTCGCGCAAAAGTATGTGTCCGCAGGCCCAAGTACCGATCACGAATGCTTTACCTACGAGGAAGCCTTGGAAAAAATCAAACTCGGGATGAAAATCTCCATCCGCGAAGGTTCCGCCGCCAAAAACTTTGAGGCACTTATCGATCTCATTGATGATTATCCCGAGATGCTGCTTTTTTGCTCGGACGACAAGCACCCGGACAACCTGGCCTTGAGTCACATCAACGAATTGGTATGCCGTGCGGTAGCCAAAGGAAAAGATACTTTTGATGTCTTAAGGGCAGCCTGTATAAATCCAATTATCCACTACTCCCTTCCTGTAGGCCAACTCCGAGAAGGAGATGGGGCTGATTTCATTTTGGTCAAAGACCTGGAAAATTTTGAGGTCCAAGCTACCTATGTCCGAGGACAAAAAGTGGCTGAAAATGGTAAATCCTTAATTCCTCGAATCAAAAATGAGGTAATCAATAATTTTTCTACTTCCCTCAAAACTCTCACAGATTTTCAGATTTCGGGGTTGGGAGAAAAGGTCAGAATCATTGAAGCGCTGGATGGGCAGTTGATTACCCCTGAAGTAGAAGGCAAAATCATCCTAAAAAATGGGCTTGCCGAATCCAATCCTGAACAGGACATTCTTAAAATCACGGTGGTCAATCGCTACCAGGATGCTCCTCCAGCAATCGCCTTTATCAAAAATTTTGGATTGAAAAGTGGGGCGATCGCTTCTTCGGTGGGGCATGACTCCCACAACATCATCGCGGTAGGCTTGGATGATGCATCCATTTGCAGCGCAGTGAATTTGTTGATCGAAGCCAAGGGAGGCGTATCAGCGGTTTGGGGAGATCATAAAGAAGTACTTCCGCTTCCGGTGGGAGGCATCATGTCACCCGAAGATGGGTATGAGGTAGCAGCAGCCTACACCCGAATTGATCGCCTAGCCAAGGAAATGGGTTCTACACTCAATTCACCGTTCATGACACTTAGCTTTATGGCCTTGCTGGTAATCCCAGATCTCAAGCTCAGCGACAAAGGGCTTTTTGATGGAAAAAAATTTGAGTTTACAGAGGTTTTTAAACGAGGATAACTCAAAAATTGGGAAATCAACTTGGATTACCCTTAAAACTCCGAGGTAAAGTGGAATTCAATTTCTGGATAATTGTCTTGTACCATCTGTAGCCAAGATTTGGATTCGGCCATAAAGACCAACTTGTCGTCCTTATCTCGAGCGATGTAGCGGTTTTTGGAGCGGACAAACTCATCCAATTGCTTTTTGTCATCACAACTAATCCAGCAGGCCTTGTACAGGTTCATCGGATGAAACTCCACCGTAGCGTTGTATTCGTTTTTCAAACGAAACTGAATTACTTCAAATTGCAGTTGCCCTACAGTTCCCACTACTTTTCTGGCGCCCATCTCGAAAGTAAACAATTGAGCTACACCTTCCTCCATCAATTGCTTCAGCCCTTTCTCCAATTGCTTGGTCTTCATCGCATCCTTGTTGACTACCTCTCGGAAAATCTCGGGCGAGAAACTAGGGATTCCTGTAAAAACTAAGTTTTCCCCCTCCGTAAGGGTATCCCCAATCTTCAAATTTCCTGTATCGTATAAGCCTACAATATCTCCTGGGAATGCCTCGTCAATGATTTCCTTGTCCTGAGCCATAAACTGGGTCACATTGGAAAAACGAAGCGGCTTCGGTCCACGAACATGGTTGTAAGGCTTATTCCGCTCAAACTTCCCGGAACAAATACGCAAGAAGGCAATTCGGTTGCGGTGATTGGGATCCATGTTGGCATGGATTTTAAACACAAAGCCTGAAAACTTGGATTCATCAGGTGACACCTTTCGAAGGTCCGTCTCCCTGCTTTGTGGGATCGGAGCAATCTGGATAAAGGTGTCCAACATTTCATTGACCCCAAAATTATTCACGGCTGAACCGAAAAATACTGGGGCAATTTTGCCATCCAAGTAATCCTGAACATCAAAGTCAGGGTACACTCCTTCAATCAAGTCCACATCCTCCCGAAGCTGCTTTGCATTGCCTGGGCCAATCAAGGCGTCCAACTGTGGATCTTCTAGGTTTTCAAAGACCTGCCGGTCATCACTCAACTTCCGCTGCGAGGGAGTAAATAGGTTGAGCTTTTTCTCGTAGAGGTTGTACACCCCTTTAAATCCCTTACCCATTCCTATGGGCCAGGAAAGTGGACGCACTTTTATATTCAACTTGGATTCTACCTCATCCAAAAGGTCGTAAGGATCTCTACCTTCACGATCCAATTTATTGATAAAGCAAATCACAGGGGTATTGCGCATGCGGCATACCTCCATCAACTTTTCAGTTTGAATTTCGACCCCTTTCACACAGTCGATCACCATGATCACCGAGTCCACGGCAGTCAAGGTGCGGTAGGTATCTTCTGCAAAATCCTGGTGACCTGGAGTATCAAGTAAGTTGATTTTGATGCCCTTGTACTCAAAGCCCATCACCGATGTGGCCACCGATATTCCTCTTTGCTTCTCAATTTCCATCCAGTCAGACTTGGTCGCCGTATCGATCTTATTCGATTTTACAGCACCAGCCGTCTGTATGGCACCCCCAAAAAGTAGTAGTTTTTCAGTCAGGGTCGTCTTTCCTGCATCGGGGTGAGCAATAATGGCAAAGGTTCTACGCTTGTTGATTTCGGCTGTTAAACTCATGACGGGAGAAATTCTGGCAGCAAAGGTAGCTAAAAATGGCTGAACCCTATTTTTAAAGTTATAGGTAAAAAATAATCCAAATTCATTCAATGATTATGGAGCATCCAAGATCCCCTTGCTCACAAAGGGGGTTCCTTCTTCCATGGGTCCAAGTAGCAAAATCCGGAATGTCGTGCCCTTCCCAAGTTCAGACTGCTTCACAAAAATCTTTCCTCCATGGTACCCCTCCACAATTCGTTTGGACAAGGTCAACCCCAAGCCCCATCCCCGCTTACGAGAAGAAAAGCCCGGCGTAAATACTTTTTTGAATTTCATTTTCTCAATCCCCATCCCCGTGTCCGTAATGTCTATTCCCACATACTTGTCACTTTCCTGGAAAAGGGATAGGCGAAGCAACCCTTTCCCTTTCATGGCGTCCACGGCGTTTTTACATACATTTTCGATCACCCATTCAAATAGCGGCTTGTTTAAAAGTGCAATCAATTCCTTGGAATCAGATTGAATCTCCCAGTCCACTTTGGTAGAAATACGAGGCCGCAAATAGGTCACCACTTCTTCTACGATTTGGTAAACATTCTCTGGCTGAATTACTGGAGTACTTCCAATGCTACTAAATCGTTCCGTGACCACGCGAAGTTTGGTCACATCCTTGTCCATCTCCTGAATTATTTCCTTGTTTTCATCCCAAACAGGCGAGTTTTTCAAGTAATCCATCCAGGCCATCAGGGAAGCAATCGGTGTACCCAGCTGGTGCGCAGTTTCCTTAGTCAAACCCGCCCACACGCGGTTCTGCTCCGAAAGTTTGCTTTGACTAAAGACCACATATACCAGCAAACCAAAAAGTAAAATCACTGCCAATTGAATGTAGGGATAGTATTTCAGATTAGTCAACAAGGCTGAATTGCGGTAATAAATTCGAATGTCGGCTTCTTGCAAAATAATAGGCGGGTAATCCTCCTGCATTTCCTGCAACTCTTGATTCAGAACCTGCGTGGAATCGGCTTGATTCTGGCTGTTTTTGAACGAAATATTTCGAAAATCAATGGGATTACCCTCCCCATCTACCATGATGATAGGAAATGAATAATTCTGCTGAATGATCTCTTGATTGATAAAAGTGAGGTTTTCGGAAGTGGTCGCGGCATAGTCCAAAGCCGCAGACAATACGCGTATTTGTCTATCCTCTCGCTCCCGAAGCTCCTCCACTAGCCGATGAGTATACCCAATGGATCCCAAGCCCAGAAGTAGGGAAATTAAAAAAATCAGCCACTTGACTAACTTTTTGTTTTGATAGAAATCGATCGAGGCCAAATCGGGCAACCTGTTGTTCATTCGAATGGCTAGCTTTATACTAAGTAGTAACTAAAGAAATGAAATTAAAGTATCTCTGCCACTAAAAAAAAGAGGTTTTATTGGAAAATCGCCACCCTTGGCAAAAACACCCCAACCCCAGAAAGTTAAGATCCTAGTCTCAATTACTGCTGCGCAGCCATTTCCAGAGCACCTTGTAGGATGGTTTGGTGCCATGCATCAAAATTCCGATGCGGTAAATTTTTGCTGCTAGCCAGGTGGTGCCAAAAAATCCCAACACAAGCAAGCCCATAGAAAGGCCCAATTCCCAATAGGGCACCCCATAACTAATTCGTCCCATCATCGCAATCGGCGAAGTCAATGGAATGATGGAAAGCCAAAAGGATGTGCTACTGCCTGGATCCTGAAGCACAAAAACAAATAAACCCATGTACCCTACTAATAAAGGGATGGTAATGGGGAACATAAATTGCTGGGCATCCGAAGGAGCATCTACTGCTGCGCCCACTGCTGCAAATAAGGCTCCGTACAACAAGTACCCTCCCAAAAAGTAAAACACAAATGCTGCCACCAGAGTCACAAAATCAATTCCATGGATGACTTGAAGAATTTCTCCCAATTGCCCTGTATCAGGGGAGGTTGCCATCAACTCTGGATTGGCCATTTCCATAGCCTGTTGCTGTGGCATCTGCATGCCCAATACACCCATCACCACTGTTGAAAGTGTACTTATAAGGAGTACCCAGATCAGAAACTGCGTTAAGCCTACTGCACCAATTCCCACGATTTTTCCCATCATGAGTTGAAATGGCTTCAAGGAAGAAACCAAAATCTCCACAATCCGAGTGGACTTTTCCTCGATGACGCCCTGCATGATCTGGTTGCCGTAAATGAATATAAACAAGTAAATCAGGATCCCTGATAAAAATCCTATCGCGTAATTGACCGTAGCATCCGTGATTTTTTCTTCCCCAGCCTCACCTAGGGTAAGGGATTGAATCTTCACATCTGTCCTGATTTCCTTCAGCACAATAGGATCTATGCCTTTGGCATACAAGCGCTGGTCCTCAATTTTTCGTTTGAGTGCCCCTTCCAAATAGCCAATCAAGGAGGTGCTTGGATTTTCCATCCCATAAAATTGAATTCCTTTTGGAGCAGAAAGTTCCATCTTGGGAAGGTAGAGTACTCCATAGCGCTCTCCCGAGTTGACCAAGATTTTGGCCTCCTCCAAACTTTTGCCGGAAGAGCTAAATGCATATTGCTCCGAACTTTCCATAAAAAATAGCCCTGTCTCATCGACTACTTCGATCACGCGGAGGGATTGATTTTCTTTTTCCTCCACCGCTATCCATACAAAGACAGCCATGATGGCTGGAAAAATCAACGGAGTAAGTAAGGTGGCGATAAGGAAGGATTTTTTCTTCACCCGAGCCAGGTACTCCCGCTGAATGACAAGTACTACTTTATGCATAGCCGCTCGCATTTACTTGTTGAATAAAAATTTCCTCCATGCTTGGAAAGCGCTCTTGAAAAGAAGTAACCTGCCCAAAGGCCATCAATTCCTGCAGGAGTTGATTTGGAGACTGCCCATTTACTGGCAACAACAACTCAACTCGCCCCCCTTCTCGGGATTCTACCTGCCAGTGGGCCGGTAATTCTTGATTGAGTTGATCTACACTTGCTCGAATCTCCAAGGGCCTAAACCTGGATTTGATTTCTCGGATACTTCCATCCAAAATTTTCTTGGACTTGTGAATCATGGCCACTTGATCACATAGTAGTTCAACCGACTCCATGCGATGGGTACTCAATAAAATAGTAGTTCCTGTCTTCTTTAATTCTAGAATTTCATCCTTTAGAAGGGCTGCATTGACCGGGTCGAAGCCAGAAAAAGGCTCGTCCAAAATCAATAGCCTAGGCTCGTGAATGACTGTAGCTATAAATTGGATTTTCAGAGCCATACCTTTCGACAGGTCTTCAATTTTCTTGTTTTTCCAAGAAGCAATATCAAACTTCTCTAACCACAGCTGCACCCGCTGCTTTGCTTCTGAAGCCGTCAGCCCTTTAATTCTTGAAAAATAAATGAGCTGATCCCAAACTCCCATTTTTTTGTACAAGCCTCGCTCCTCTGGAAGGTATCCGATTTTACGAATAGACTCTCCAGATAGACGCTGCCCATCCATCACTACTTCCCCACTGTCCTGTTCAATGATTTGATTGATGATTCGGATAAGGGTAGTTTTGCCAGCACCATTGGGTCCCAACAAACCAAAAATTCCTCCTTGCGGAACCACTAAATTCAGGTCAGTTAGCGCTTTGTGGCTACCATAAGCCTTGTTGAGTTGGTGGATTTCTAACATGCTTACTCGATTGTGAGAGCGCCAACGCCTACATCTAGAATAAATTCCAAGAGTCTTGGGTCTGAGGCAGCATAGCCTTTGGTTACAAAAATATCTTCCCCTATGGCTCGAAGGTGATCTGGAACAGAAGTTCTACAGAGTGGGGTGGTTTTCAATCGGATTTTTACTGGATTGGAATCAGGTGGCAGCTTGAGATAAATCGTACCCCCTCCTACAGCTGCAATTACTTGTGCTTTGGAAGTTTGGCCTAGACCATAATTCAAGTTGATTTCTCCATAGTTCACCTCAATGATCACTTTTTTGGCTTGAACTTGCTGCGCCTGACTTAGGTCCACTATACCCATGTTGAGTGTGACCAGCAGGGTATCCATGCCAATCAATTTAGAAGTTGTTGAGCTATTGTGAATGGAGACGTCAGCACTCGCACTTTTTATTTTCAGTGTGGAAATAGCCAATTGGGCAAGATCAAAATCTGCCGTACCCATACCCAAGTTAAACTCTAAATTGTATGCATAGCCACTAGCTAATCCTACATCCCAGGAATGGTCAAAGCCGTTGGAAGTTGAAAACAATTTGGTGGTGATGCTTTTCCCTAAGTTGTCCGATTCAATGTTCTTGTGTACCAAACTGGCATTTACTGCATTTTTTACAATGGACGAGCGGAAATCGGGAAGAATGTTTGCTTGCAAGAGATGGCCATGAATCGAGACAGGGTCTATTCCTGCATTTCGCTTGACTTTTGTTTGGCTTTTGTAAGTGCTAAAATTTAAACTTACCTTCTCTATTCCTTCCTTTGCCGCCACTCGGTATTCCCGAACAAATTGTGCATGAACCCAGCCCCCTGCAAAGGGTAAGAGGAAAAATACAAGGCACAATTTTTTAAACATAGCAATAGGGTACGCGAGAAGCCAAAAAAGGTTTTTTAAAAATATAAAAAAAGCCAGAGCTTGACTCTGGCTTTTCAATTTTTTAAAAAAACTCTTTCATCCGATCAAAGAAGGATTTCTCCTGCTTGCCTGGATCAGGCTTGAAGTTTTCAGAATTCTTAAGCCCTTCCAAAACAGTCCGCTCCTCCTTGGAAAGCGTAGTTGGGGTCCAAACATTGACCATAATCAACTGGTCCCCTCTGCCATAGCCATTGATATCTTTAATGCCCTTCCCTTTGAGTCGAAGCATTTTTCCACTTTGGGTTCCCGGATCAATTTTGATTTTCACCTTACCATCCAGGGTAGGAACCTCTACCGATTCCCCTAAAGCAGCATCAATAAATGAAATATGCAGGTCATAGATCACATTGTTTCCTTCTCGCTGGAAAACACCGTCCTCAGCTTCTTCGATCACAATCAAGAGGTCGCCTGGAATTCCTCCAGGCATTTCATTTCCCTTGCTGGACATGCTCAATTGCATGCCCTCACCAACCCCACCTGGAATCGTAATGGAGATGACTTCTTCCTTGAGGAGCAATCCTCTTGAATCTGCGTCATCTGGCTTCTTGTCAACCAATTGTCCTGATCCGGCACAAACACCACAGGTACTTGCTGAAACCATCTGGCCCAGCATGGTATTTACAACCTTTTTTACTTGACCCGAACCTTGGCAAGCGGAACAGGTTTTGAAGGTTACCCCAGGAGCTACCACCTGGCGTTTCACTTTAATTTTCTTTTCTACACCATTCGCAATTTCACTCAGGGTGAGCTTCAACTTGACACGAAGGTTGGTGCCTTTTTTGGTGCGTCTTCCTCCGCCGCCGCCGCCAAAGAAGGACCCAAAGCCCCCACCGCCAAAAATATCTCCAAACTGGGAGAAAATGTCTTCCATATTCATCCCACCTCCTCCGAAGCCGCCATTACCGCCTAGCCCTTGGTGGCCAAACTGGTCGTAACGCTGCTTCTTCTCCGGATTGCTCAATACCTCATAGGCCTCCGCCGCCTCCTTAAACTTTTCTTCAGCCTCAGGATTGTCTGGGTTTTTATCGGGATGGTACTGAATCGCGAGTTTGCGATAGGCTTTCTTGATGTCTTCTGCACTTGCAGATTTAGAAACACCAAGTACCTCGTAATAGTCTCTTTTTGCCATAATTTATGTTATGCTCCGGTCACTACTTTGGCGAATCGAACTACCTTTTCACCTAATAAGTATCCTTTTTCCACCACATCTACCACTGCACCCTTAAACTCAGGGCTTGGAGAAGGGATCTGTGTAATTGCCTCTTGTGTATCTGGATCAAATGCTTTTCCAATCAAGTCCTCCATAGGCTTTAAGCCCTTGGAGTCTAGAATTTTTACCAATTTGTGAAAGATCAACTGGTTTCCCTCTTGGATTTTTTGAGGGTCTACCTCTTTTTCTGCTGCCTTTAAGGCGCGCTCAAAGTCATCGACAACCGGGATTAAGTCTTTCAGGACATCCTCCGAGGCAGTTTTTATCAAGTCAATGCGCTCCTTGGCAGTTCTTTTCCGAAAGTTTTCAAAATCAGAATAGAGGCGAAGGTATTTCTCCTTCAATTCACCTACTTCAGCAGACAATTTTTGTTCCTGGCTCAGCTCATTTTCTTCGGCAACTTCCTCTGCTGAGGCAGTAGACTCTTCCAATTTCGTTTCGTCGAGGTGCAATTCCCCTTCTTGCTCTTCTTGATTTTTATTTTCCATGGGTGTTTTGTTCGTAGTTGGCTTTAATTGAATGAACAAGGAGTTTGCCAGACCATCAAGGCTGACAAAGTGGCGGATTTAGGAATGGATTGCCTGCCAGATTAAATCCTTCAGTTTCTCCAAATTAAACTGGCTGACAGAGGAGATAAACACAAAAGGCAGGTCATTGGGTATATCGCGTTCCATCTCTTTCATGAGTTGCTCATCGAGCATATCTACCTTTGAAATTGCAAGCAAGCGCTTCTTGTCTAACAGTTCGGGATTGTATTTTCTCAGTTCACCCAACAAGATTTGGTACTGTTCCTTGATGTCCTTCGCATCTGCGGGGATCAAAAATAAAAGTATCGAGTTGCGTTCAATGTGTCTCAAAAATCGAATCCCCAGCCCTTTTCCTTCAGCAGCACCTTCAATAATTCCAGGAATATCTGCCATAACGAAGGATTTGTCGTCGCGGTAACCGACTACGCCCAAGTTGGGAACCAAGGTTGTAAAGGGGTAGTCCCCGATTTCTGGCCTAGCGGCAGAGATAGCAGAAAGTAAGGTGGACTTTCCTGCATTTGGGAAACCTACCAATCCTACATCGGCTAACAATTTCAACTCAAGAATAATCCATTCCTCAATCCCTTCTTCACCGGGCTGCGCAAAATGTGGGGCTTGGTTGGTGGCGGTTTTAAAGTGATCGTTGCCCAAGCCTCCTCGACCTCCCTTGGTAAGAATGATTTCTTGACCATGGGTGGTGATTTCAAAACGCTTTTCGCCAGTTTCGGCATCTTTGGCAACGGTTCCTAGTGGCACTTCCAAAATGACATCTTTTCCATCTGCACCCGTTCTTCGACCCCCATCTCCACCTTTTCCAGGATCCGCAATGACATGCTTCTTGTATTTGAGGTGAAGCAGTGTCCACAATTGGGAACTTCCTCTTAGAATAATGTGCCCCCCACGACCACCATCTCCTCCGTCAGGTCCACCTTTCGGTACGTGTTTTTCCCTGCGGAAATGCACAGAACCTGCACCACCAGCACCAGAACGGGAACAAAATTTTACGTAATCAATGAAGTTAGAGTCAGCCATGAATGGTAAATAAAAAAAGCTAAGCCCTAGAGCCTAGCCAAGTCTTGGAAATGCAAATTTAGCAAAAGCTAGGGATCAATACCCATCAATTACTGCAGCAATCTGGTCAAAGATTTCTTCGATCTTTCCTACCCCATCGATTTGATGAAATTTACCTTGTTTTTCGTAGTATGCTGCCACTGGCAGGGTCTCGTCTAGGTACACCTGAATTCGGGTATTTATTTTTGCTTCTTCCTGGTCATCTACACGACCAGAGGTTTTCCCTCTTTCTAGAATTCGCTGCTTTAGGATTGCTTGTGGCACTTCCAAAGCAATCATTCCGGAAATCTTCATCCCATTTTTTAGGAGCATTGCATCCAATGCCTCTGCCTGTGCAGTGGTACGTGGAAAGCCATCAAAAATATATCCTTTACTATCTTTTGTGGTAGCGATTTTATCCTCTACCATTTGGATGACAACCTCATCTGGAACCAGGTGTCCTTTATCCATGAAGCCTTTTGCCAAATTCCCTAAGGCTGTTCCTTCTCCAAGGTGTTTGCGAAACAAATCTCCAGTGGACAAGTGAGTCAATCCATAGGAGGCAATAATTTTTTCACTCTGAGTGCCTTTTCCAGCACCTGGAGGTCCAAACAAAACAAGGTTAAGCATAGAAACTAGTTTTAGGGGATACTAAGCTGATAAATTTCCGGATAATTACGACCTGCTCCATCGTAATCAAGACCAAATCCGACCACAAATTTATTCGGAATTTCAAAACCGACATAATCTAAGGGATAATTAAAGGAAAAAGCCTCTTTTTTGAAGAGCAAGGTTGCTATTGCAACTCGTTTGGGTTGAAAAATGGCTAATTTATCTAGCAAATAGGCCATACTTTTACCCGTATCTACAATATCTTCGACAATGATCACGCTTTTTCCAGCAATCGAAGGAGGAATTCCAATTGCTTCCGACACCTGGCCCGTGGATTCCATTCCGGAATAGGAAGAAATCTTGATAAACTCACAGGAAATTGGCAGCGGAATTGCCCGAACTAAATCAGCTAGGAAAAGAAAAGAGCCGTTGAGCACTCCAAGCAACACCAGGTCTTCACCTTCAAAATCAGCGCTAATTTGAGCGCCCAACTCCTGGATCCGTTGCTCCAGTTGTCCTTTGCTGAGGTAGGTCTCAAAGGTTTTATCTTTAATCTGAATCTTCTTCATTGTCAAGTTTACAATTCTTTCAATAGGTATTGGTACAGTTGAACCATGGATTCCAGGTCTTGTATCGAAACTTTTTCATCCGGGCTATGCACCTGATCTTCTGCCGCCCCAATGAAGCACCAATCCATCGCGTAGGGTGAAAACTGGATTTCGCGGCCATCACTTCCCCCATAGGCTTCCACCTCCAACTGAAATGGAATTCCACTTTTTTGAGCAAGTTGGATGAGACGATCTATGAATTTTTTGCGAGGAATAAATTTATCTCGAATAGAAACAACCACCCCTTCGTGGTAATTAACTCCATCAGTAATCCAAGTGATATCCGAAATGAGCGCCTGCTTGACGGGGGCAATTTTTTGAATAAATGGAAGTAAAAAAGGCATGCTTCCCCCTCCATGCTCTTCGTAAGTCGTAAAAATCACCCAGCCATCTTGCAAGGATTCGCAAAGCTGCAAGGCTGCATATACCCCAAGTCGATTGTCCAAGTAGGCTGCTTGGATAAACTCAGAATCTATCCGGATATCCTGTGCAAAGGAAAGCCGAGTCCCTCTTTCTATTTTTCTAGGAAAGTCGTGAAAGAGCTCCTCTCCCTCTACAATAAGTTGGCACGAAATCTCTCCAAAACTATCTCTCCCTACCAATCGAGTTCCGGAAATCAGTTCAGGACCTCCTACCGGAATTAATTGATTTGCATACCGAACCATAAAGCCAATGGTGTCAATATGGGCAAAAACGGCTGTGCGTGGATTGCCAAATTTTAATAAAATACAATCATGAAATTCCTCCCCCTCATAGACCTCTGGCACAACCTTCCAGCTACTTTTTCGTTTGTTAATAAAAGTTGAAATCCAAGAAGCTACAACGGCCTCATCGCCTGAGACAGATTGGATGTGAAGTAAATCCTTCAGAAAATTAGAAATTGGCATAGCTTGGATAAACAAAAAAGCGAAATAAAACTTTATTAAAAGAGAAACAAATTTGTTAAAGCCTTGTTTTTTAAATAAATCTTGTAGTTTTGCATTGAAATAAAAGCAATTATATTTGTAATCAGATTTACCAATCCTTAATAAAATCGAAACAAAAATTTTTTGTCATGAAAAAATTAATACTCTCTATCCTTTTCACTGGTTCTTTGGTTTTTGCAGCCAATGCCCAAGAATTTAACAAGTGGTCAGTTGAGGCTTCTGCAGGCTTCAACAAGCCGATGGCTCCATTTAGCGCAGGTTTTATTTCTCCAACGCTTAACCTAGGACACGCAGACCTTGGGGTACGTTACATGTTCAACGAGAAGTTTGGAGCAAAACTTGACTACGGTTTCGGTTCTTTCCAAGAACTAAAAGACACTAAAGCATTCGACACGAAGTACTTCAGACTTAATCTTCAAGGTGTAGCCAATGTTGGTCGCATCATGAATTTTGAATCTTTCTCCAGCAAACTTGGAATGTTGTTCCACATGGGTGGAGGTATCGGTGTAGTGAATCCTGAATTGAATCGTTTCAACGATTTCAATGACAAAGTTTACACCATGATTTTTGGACTTACTCCACAAATCAAGTTGAGCGAAAAAGTTGCTCTTGTGGGTGATGTTTCTACGATATTGAATGGTCGTCAGACTGTAACCTTCGATGGATCTACAGCTATCCTACCTAGCACAATGGCTAATGCCGCTACTAACAATGGTTTCTACGGTCCTAACGCAAACTGGTGGACTGGTACTTTGGGATTGAATATCTACTTAGGAAAAGAAACTCAGCATGCTGATTGGTTCATCGCTGCCAACAACTATGCTACCAAAGAAGAATTGGCTACACAAATCAATGGCATCAAAGACATGTTGAAAGACTCAGATGCTGACGGTGTTCCTGATTACTTGGACAAAGAGCCTAACACTCCAGCTGGAGCAAGAGTAAGCCCAAGTGGATCTACCCTTGATTCTGACGGTGATGGTACTCCTGATCACTTAGACAAGTGTCCTTTCCAGCCAGGTGCTGCTGCTTCTAACGGTTGCCCAGTTGAGGTTTCTAGAGACGAAGTAGATTACTTGAGAAAAGCAATCAACGATGGTTATGTGAACGTGTACTATGCTTTCGATAGCGCTAAGCCACTAGGATATTCCATCAGCTCTGCTCAATACATCTCCAACTTCTTGAAGAGAAATCCAGGTGTATCTGTTGAAGTAAAAGGTTACGCTGACGAATTGGGTGAAGAAGATTACAACATCAAACTTTCTGAAAGCAGAGCCAAGGCAGTATATGACTTGATCATCGCTTCAGGTGTAGATGCTTCTAGAGTATCTTACAAAGGTTACGGAGAAGATACTTCAGTAGATAAATCTTCTGCAGACGCAAGACAAATGGCAAGAAGAGCTAGCTTCGTAGTGAAGTAATTCTTGATCACATACTATAAGAGGCTGGGTTATCCCAGCCTCTTTTTTTTGCCCCTATCCGGAGACACATTTCTACTTAGCGTCTTATATACCCGGAAATAGCTCCGAATTACCAACTGGAGTATTGAAGATCTTCCTCCTTTTCTTTGTATTTTTAGACATGTTTATACTTTCTCAACAGACTT
>JACCEE012424929.1_pt1 | contig 18556 bp, 4 predicted proteins | sample 7449931 | NCBI WGS metagenome assembly JACCEE01 (sample SAMN15323457, study PRJNA562643) | freshwater metagenome | isolation source: river surface water | place: USA:Blue River Watershed | collected 2017-08-19 | reverse complement strand
GAATGCTCGATGCCGAACACGAAATGGTAACTTTCTTAAACTTAATGGCTTCGGAACCTGAGATTGCACGCCTTCCGGTGATGATAGATTCATCGAAATGGAACGTAATTGAAGCAGGTTTGAAATGTGTTCAAGGAAAAGCCATCGTGAACTCGTTGAGCTTGAAAGAAGGCGAAACGGCATTCATCGAACGTGCCCGAAAAGTAAAGCAATACGGTGCCGCATTGGTGGTTATGGCTTTCGACGAAAAAGGTCAGGCCGATAGCTACGAGCGTCGTAAAGAAATCTGCAAACGTGCCTACGATATTTTGGTTAATATTGTAAAATTCCCTGCCGAAGATATCATTTTCGACCCCAATGTACTTACCATCGCAACCGGCATGGAAGAGCATAATAATTATGCGGTCGATTTTATAAAGTCAACCCGTTGGATTAAAGAAAATCTGCCGTATGCGAAAGTAAGCGGTGGTATCAGTAATATTTCGTTCTCGTTTCGTGGCAACGATGTGATGCGCGAGGCAATGCACTCGGTGTTCCTGTTTCACGCCATCAAAGCCGGATTGGATATGGGAATCGTTAATCCCGGAATGTTGCAGGTATACAGCGATATAGAACCGCAATTATTACAAGTTGTAGAAGATGCGATTTTGAATAAATCGCCCGAAGCAACCGAAAAATTGATTGCCTTTGCCGAAACCGTGAAAGGTAAAAAAGAAGAGGAAGTAAAGGTTGAAGAATGGCGTTCGAAATCGGTTGAGGAACGGTTGAATTATGCCTTGATGAAAGGTATTACCGAATATCTCGAAACTGATTTGGAAGAAGCACGCTCGAAATATTCACCAACATTAACCATAATCGAAGGTCCGTTAATGAACGGAATGAACGTGGTTGGTGAACTGTTTGGTGCCGGTAAAATGTTCTTGCCACAGGTCGTAAAAACCGCCCGTGTGATGAAAAAAGCGGTATCGATTCTTTTACCGTTTATTGAGGCTGAAAAAGCCGGAACAGCAGCTTCGAGTGCCGGAAAAATTCTGATTGCAACCGTAAAAGGCGATGTTCACGATATCGGTAAAAATATTGTGAGCGTGGTACTTGCGTGCAATAATTACGAAGTTGTTGACTTAGGTGTAATGGTTCCCGGTGAAACAATCTTGCAACGAGCTAAAGAAGAAAAGGCCGACATAATCGGATTGAGCGGACTTATCACGCCATCGCTCGACGAAATGGCGGATGTTGCTAAAGCTATGCAAGAACAAGGATTTACCGTTCCGTTGATTATCGGTGGAGCTACAACTTCGAAAATTCATACTGCCGTAAAACTCGACCAACAATACGAAAAGGGCGTAATCTATGTGCCCGATGCATCGAAGAGTGCCTATGTGTGTGCTAACCTGATGTCAAAGCGCGAAGAGTATGTGAAATCGGTAAAAGCTGAGTATGCTCAATTGCGCGACGCGTATGCTCATCGCGATGCAAAACCATTTTTGCCAATAGAAAAAGCTCGCGAGAATAAACTGAAACTTGATTTTTCGAAGATCAGCAAACCACAACAATTAGGAGTTAAATCGTTCTTGAACTATTCGTTAGCAGAGATTTCGGAATATATCGATTGGACATTCTTTTTCCACGCTTGGGAATTGAAAGGAACGTTCCCTGCCATTCTCGATGACGAAAAACAAGGCGACGAAGCACGCAAACTCTATAACGATGCACAATTATTTTTAAAGAAAATAATTCAAGATAAAATGCTTACCGCAAATGCCGTTGTAGGGATTTTTCCTGCTAACAGCAACGGTGACGATATTTCGGTTTATGCTGATGATAGCAGAACCGAAACCTTGGCAACCTTCTATAATCTTCGCCAGCAAACGGCTAAAGAACAAGGAGAACCAAATATTTCGATGTCCGATTTTATTGCTCCTGCAGGAAGTCAAGATTATATTGGAGCATTCGCTTGTACTGCCGGAGTAGGTATCGACAAATGGATTGCTCGTTACGAGGCTGATAACGATATGTACAGTAGCATAATGCTTAAAGCCTTAGCTGATAGATTGGCAGAAGCCTTTGCCGAGCTGCTCCATCATAAAGTTCGCACGCAATTGTGGGGATATTCGAAAAACGAAAAACTGAACGTAAGCGAAATGATAAAAGAACGCTACGACGGCATTCGTCCGGCATTCGGTTATCCTGCTTGCCCCGAACATAGCGAAAAACGTACGCTGTTCAATCTGTTAAAGGTTGAAGAAACAATTGGACTTTCGCTTACAGAACATTTTGCAATGACACCAACAGCTGCCGTAAGCGGATTGTATTTTGCGCATCCTGGTTCACGCTACTTCGGCGTTGGTAAAATTGATCACGACCAACTCGATGATTATTGCAAACGGAAAGGCGTTGAAAAAGGGTTTATTGAAAAACTAATTCGCCCCAATCTTTTATAAAATAAAAACGCCGAATAATCAATTTATTCGGCGTTTCCTTTTATAATTCAATTAAGAAATCATCTATTTTTTGTTTTCCGGTTAAATACACTTTTAATCGGAGTTCATTATCTCGAAGAACGAGCTCACAAAGGTGGTGTTCGCTTACCGAAATTTCAGATTTGTGACAGTCGCGTGTTCTTTTATGGATGCCACCACCACCACCACCGGTAATGATATACCAGGTTTTTTTGTGTTTAATTCGTTCGTAAAGGTGGTTATGTCCGCTAAAAACAAGTTTTACGCCGTAAAGATCGAATAGGGGAACAATACTTTGTCTTAGATTTTTTTCATCACCATCCATTCCATCTTTGGAACAACCAAAGGGCGGATGATGAAATACTGCAATAATAGCTTTTGAATCGGTCGTCACATTTTCTAGGTCATTGACAAGCCAATTGTATTGAGTCGAGCTTTCCTGCAAACTATCATTACTATTTAAAAAAATGAAATGTAATGGACCTATATTTTTTGAATAATAGTTCTTGTTGTCTGGAGTAGATATGTATTTGTGAAAGTTCACATAATTAGTATCATGATTGCCGACAACTGCATAAAAAGGGTACTTTTTTCTGTATTGCATTGATTCTTGATTAAAGGCTATCCATTGGTTTGTATCATTACAATCATCAACGATATCTCCGGCATGAATTACAGCATCGGGTTTTAAAAATGCGGTTAATTTGCAGATTTCTTTGTGTACTTTGTCATTCGATTGAGAGTCTCCATAAATGACAACTTTTATGTTTTCTGACTCTTGTTCGTTTTGTGTTTGACTACAGGCACACAGTGCGAAACAACAAAGAGTGATTATTGTTTTGAAAAATTTCATTGTATTAAGTATTGATTTATATAAAAAAGGGGGCTATCCAAAAAGATAGCCCCTCTTTATTAAGTCCCCTTGGGGCTTTTCCTTTATTTCATTTCTTTCACGCAACGAATGCTTAATCCATCCTGACGCGAAATGTGGCTGTGATTTAAGCTTGTGTTTTTATCGATATACACATACATCGAGTTATCGGCATTATGTTCGGTAGCCGACCACCATAGGCCGTTTTCACCCATAATATAATATTGTCCGTCTTTTTCTCTAAAACCCGATGGTAAAGCCGAAAATCCACTAGCGTTGGTAGCTTCTTGTCCTTCCCAGCCAGTTTGCGATTTAAGGGCAATACCAGCTTTCGCTTCTCCATTAAAGCTGCGAGCTAAATCAGCCCAAGCGCTGTCTGATGCAACTTCCCATCCTTGTGGACAGATTTTTTTTGTTGCAACAGCTTTATGATTATATAGCAATCCATTAGCCGATTTTTCTTTGCTGTTGTTATAAGAACAATAAGCTGGTGCTTTTTCTGTTTCCCATTTTTTGCTGTCGGTAACTTCGGTCAACGCGTTGCCATCGTTCAATTTGGTTGCCTGAAGGTTTTGTGCAAACCACTCATATTTGCCAATTTTAATGGTTTTATATGCATTGCTGTCGATATCGTAAGCTACACCGTAAGTAAGTGATGTATTGATGGCTTTATCGATGGAGATAGATGCTATGGCTTGAGCCGAATCTTTTGCTTTTTGAGCAGAACAACCTAAGAGCGATAGTCCTGCAAGTAAAAGTGCTGTATGTTGAAATGCTTTTTTCATCTTTATTATAAAATTTATACCGTTTGACGTTTGATAGCTAATTGCGCTTGAATTTCTTTTACTTTTGCTTTCGATAATGGATATTTCCATATAAAGAAGATTGTTCCAAGCATTGCTGCTGTTGGGATTAAGACATACATAATGCGAACTTGCGTTAAATCCTGAACAGAAATTACGGGGTTTGCACCATCAATGCCAACCCAGATAAGAACAGCCGAAGCGATGATGGTAACCAACGCAATTGCAAGTTTAATCAAGAAACCGCACACTGCACTGTACATACCTTCGCGGCGTGAACCGGTGTTTAATTCGTCCATATCGCAAATGTCTGCGGTAAACGATCCGATAAGCGGCCAGCAAGCAGCTAAACCTATGTTAATGATTACCGGAGGCAATACACCTAATACATAAGCATTGGGGGTAAAGAAGAACCAGCTGGTAACATATCCGATAATTGTTACGGTAGCACCGCTGATTAAAATGGTGCGTTTATCAAATAATCCGGCAATTCTGTTTAATAATAAAACGGTAATGATTTGAGTTGCTGGCTGTAATACAGCGGTGTAGAAACCTAAATAACCAGCAAGTTCTTTATGGGTAACAAATTTTTCTTTAATCGAGAAAACAAAGGGTTGACGCCAGGTCCAGTCCAATACGGTGTGCATTCCATCAGAGCAAACGTGATACATTGAAATGTAACCCAATAGAGGAAGCATAAAGAATAATGCCACAAATATGAAGAAAATAGACATCATTAATAAAATGAACGGTTTCGATTTAAAGGTTTCGATTAACGATGGCCAAAAGGGAACTTTGTCTTGTTTTTGGATTTCGGCTGCAGGTTTTTCTCTGCAAACTAACGCAGGTAAAATACCGGCAAATAAAATAACCAAACCAACAATAACCCCAACATGACGTGCACCTACAACTTCATCGCCACCCCACACATCTTTCATTTGGGTGATGAGATATAATGAACCGATTACAATACCAATAGCATAAGAGAAAACCGCTTTTAAAGTTTGTAGTTTGGTGCGGCGCGTGTAGTCTTCTTCCATCTCTAAACCAAGAGCACTATAAGGCATTTGCCAAATAGCCAGCACAATGTAGAAAATTGACATAATGCCGATGAAGTAAGCCGACTGAATAAAGTGACCACTCATTTGTATTCCTAAAATCGTCATAGCTGACGGGTGGCGAGGTGTGAACCAAATGAGGGTAAATACTAACGCAAGCAAAATAGCGCCGAAGAAAATCCACGGACGACGGCGACCCCATTTTGTGCGCGTGTTGTCGCTTAAGTTACCGAAATAGGTATCAGAAAAACCTTCGATAAATTTCGATCCACTCATTGCCAATCCAATCACAAACGGACTAACGCCCATCCCGATTTGAAAAATATTGTAAACAAGTGATGGGATTACGTTCATCGAAAGATTTTCTGCAAATCCACCGATTGCCCACGAATACCTCTGCGTACGTGTTGATGATGATTTATTTTCCATGTATTTATAAAACGTTTTAATTAATGAAACAAAAGATTTGAACTAAAAACAATTGCAATCCACGCGTTTATGGTTATACATTTATTCTAATTTCCGCAAACGTACATAAAATCTGTGACATCCATACATAATAAATGTCTTTTTTTATACCGTAATTTTTGCATTTTTAGCTGATTTTGAAAAATGCAAAAAAAATGCAAAAAAATGACCTGTTTAACGTAGGGTTAATTCAAAATTAACTGTTATGTTTGTGTAATAATGGTGTTGGTAGTGTTTGTGTGATTTTTTAAAAAAGCCTAACTTTTTTTAGAAAATTAAGTAAAAGACCATCAGATTAATGTGGATTTTATTTCTTTATCTTTTTTTATTGTAAATAACTTTTAATGCTTATGAAAAAGTTTTTATACTCTTTCTTTTTTCTATTCCTTCAGGTTGGTGCTTTTGCTCAAATTAAATTCAATGAAATTCAGCCAACAAATACCAAAACAATTCTCGATCCCGATTATGGAAAAAATGCAGATTGGATAGAATTGTACAATACCAGTACATCAACTGTCAATATTAGTGGTTATTATATTACAGACGATGCTTCTGAACCTAGAAAATGGAAAGTGCCAACCGGAACATCGATTCCTGCTAAAGGGTATTTAGTTATTTGGGCCGATGGCAAAAATACTGGTTTACATACCAATTTTAAATTAAGCTCCGATGGTGAAAAACTAAAAATGTACGCTTCGTCAATGTTGCTGCTCGATACCGTTGCTTATGGAGACCTTGATGCAGAAGTTATTTGGGGTCGAAAAACTGATGGTACAGGAACGTGGGATATGCTGGCAATACCAACACCTGGAAAAACTAATAATGCAACCCTCGTAAAAGGTATTGCTCCAAAACCAACATTCTCGGTTCCTGCTGGGTTTTACTCAACCAATCAAACAGTCAGTATTTCATCATCGATTCCTGGAGCCGTGATTCGTTACACAACCGATGGCTCTGAACCTACAGCATCTTCTCCGATTTATACAGGTCCCATAACTGCCAAATTAACAAACAAAACAACTCAAAAATATGGTAATGATCGTGCCGATAAAACAGGAATTCAAAAATATTCGTGGCCGGTTTCATTGTCTTATCCTGTCGATAAATATACAGGAACTCGCGATTATGGTTTTGTAATAAAAGCGAAAGTATTCCATACCGATTACCTGCCAAGTTATACAAATGCATCTACGTATTTTATAACAATAAGAAAACCTTCATTACCAGTTGTATCCATGTCGACTGATTATAATAACTTTTTTAGTGCCGATTCAGGAATTTATATTCAAGGAACAAAAGGAGCAACAGAAATTATTGATGGTCAGAATTTAAAAGCAAACTGGTATCAGGATTGGGAACGAAAAGTTTTTATTGAATATTTTGATGCAAGTGGCACAAAGCGGTTTGGTATTAGTGCTGGTGCACAAACAATGGGTGCTGTTTCTCGAAATTTCGATTTAAAATCATTGGTTATTGCCATGAAATCAAAATATGAAAAAGGAGAAATTGATTATCCTTTATTTGGATCACAAGGTTTAAAAAAATATTCGGCTTTTTTACTTCGAAATTCTGGTAACGACTGGGAATCAGGATGCATGGCTCGTGATGCTATTATTCAATCTGTATTACGAGGTCAGGTCGATTTGGAAACGCAAGCATATCAACCTGTTGTGATGTTCTTAAATGGTGAATATTGGGGTTTGATCAATATGCGTGAACGTTATGATGCTGAATATTTTTCGCGTTATCATGAAAATGTGAAAACAGATGAAATTGATTTGTTGAAATTAAGAACATCAAAGTATTTTGATGCAAGTGAAGGTGATACATTACGTTATAAGGAAATGCTAGCTTATTTGGCTGCAAATCCTATGTCGGTTGCTACAAATTACGATTATGTTAAAAAACATTATATCGATGTAGACAATATGATGAACTATTACATAGCTCAATTATTTTGTCAAAATACCGATTGGCCGGGAAATAATGCACGGATGTGGCGTCCTCGTTATGAAAATGGTAAATTCCGTTTTCCAATTTATGATACCGATTTTGGTTACGGATTATATGGAGGAGGTTCATCGATGAATTCTTTCTCGAATTTAACCGGAAGTTCAGGAGCAATTGCGAAACTGTATAAATATATGATTTTAAGCCCTGAATTTAAGGCTGATTTCATTCAACGATACGCATATATGTTAAATACAACATATGCTGTGAGCCGATTAACAACAATTGCAAATGATATCGAAGATAAAATAGCAAACGAACGTGATGTTTATAATGATGACGAATGGACAAGAAGTTCGAGTCCTGGCTTTAGTACTAAAAGTATGATTGACTGGGGTACTTCACGCATTTCAAATGTTCGTTCGAATATTGATTCTCAATATGGATATGAAGGTTTTTCTACACTTACAGTAAAATATTCTTCTTCTCAAGGGTCTGTTAAATTAGCAGGACTTTATGTCGCTCCCGATTATGCAGGTAAACAATATAATAGTACTCAAATTCGACTCAATGCAATTGCTGCTGATGGTTATCTGTTTTCACGTTGGGAAGATGGTAGCGGAACTTTATTAAGTACAAATCAAGAATATTTCTTAACAATAACAGAATCGTATACCGTAAAAGCAGTTTTTGAAGCTCGACCAACGGTTGCTAATGTGAAAATAAATGAAGTAATGACTTCAAATAATACAACTGTTAAAAATGATTTGGGCTCTTATGAAGATTGGATTGAATTATATAATGCGGGAACAACTGCTATCGATGTTGCCGGATTATATATTTCAGATAAATCAACAATACCGACTTTACATAAAATACCATTTGGTTCTCCATCACAAACAACGATACCGGCAGGCGGATATCTTGTTTTGTGGGCCGATGGTCAAACACAAGAAGGTGCACTTCATTTACCATTCAAATTAAGTAAAGATGGAGATACATTATTACTCTCGCAAAAAAGTGCTTCCGGAACATTGACTACAATTGATAAAATTATTTATGGAACTCAAAATACTGATATTTCTTATGGCCGATATCCTGATGCTAGTTCGAATAAAATCATATTTACCGTACCAACACCCAATGCCTCCAATTCAATTCAAAGTGTAAGCTTTATTGATGGCTTGAAAATAAACGAAATAATGGCAAAAAATAGTTCGGTCATCAAAGAAGAAACCGGATTGTATGCCGATTATGTCGAGATTTATAATTCAAATAACTCAGCTGTTGATATCGGTGGATTATTTGTAACAAACGATTTGTCTGTCCCAAATAAATATATGATACCCAAGGGGATGGCAAGTTTAACGACAATACCAGCAAAAGGCTATTTTATTCTTTGGGCTGATAAACAACCTGAAATTAATCCAAATCATCTTGATTTCAATTTAGGTGCCGATAAGGGAGCGTTTGCAATTGTTCAAGTTCGTGGTTCGGAGAATTACTTCATTGACTCTTTATCATATTCAAATCAAGGAGAAGATATTTCATATGGTCGTTTACCCGATATTACCGGTTCTTTTAAATATATGGTAAAACCAACTCCGGGATCGGCCAATAAAAACGATACAACAGTTGCTTTGATTAGTGATCTTCGTATTAATGAAGCTTTAACAATTAATACAAAGACAAAAGCCGATGAATTTGGTGAATATGATGACTATATTGAATTTTATAATGGTTCAACTGCTGATATTGACCTTGGTGGATTATTTATAACCGACACTATGTCTCAATCGTTACTATATCGTATACCACGGACATCACCATTGCTTACAACCGTAAAACCTGGGAAATGGATTACATTCTGGGCTGACAAAAAGAAAAGCCAAGGTGCTCTTCATTTAGATTTTGCATTAAGCTCCGAAGGCGAAGAATTAATATTGTCGCAAGTCACAGAAAATGGTATTATCAGAATCGATTCGATGACTTTTGGAAAACAATCGGCTGATGTTAGTTATGGTTGTTTCCCCGAAAAATCGAATAACAAAGAGTTGATGAATCCATCATATAATGCAAAGAATACATCAGTAAACGATATCGCTTATTTGAAAAATATAACATCAACTGTGGGTTCTTTATCAACAACAATATCAAATTCAGTATTTAATTATAAAATACTTTTACCGGAAGGAACAACACAAGTGCCTGTATTAACAGCAATACCTGTTTTCTCAAATGAAATTGTATCAATAGTTCAGGCACAATCGATAAATGATGTAGCGATTATTACTGTTATTTCTCCAAGTGGACAATTTACAAATCAATATACTGTTAGCTTTGGAATTTTACCATCGACCGATGCAACGTTGAAGAGTTTGACAGTTTCAAATAGTACTCTTTCTCCTGCATTTTCTTCAAACACGGTGTTTTACACAGCAACAACAACAAGTGCAATAGTGCCATTATTAACAGCTGTGCCAAATAATAGTCATGCCACAGTTTCTATTGCATATGCATCGGCATTGAGTGCCAATACTGTTATAACGGTTACAGCAGAAAGCGGTACAACTAAAGAATATACAATTAGTTATTCATTTACTCCTACAACGATAAATCAATGGACCGATAATTTTGATGATAACTTAAATCAAAATATTTCAACCACCAGTTCTATTTATACCATTACTGAAGCAAATCAAGGATTGTCTGTTCATTTGGTACGAAATGCAACCGAATCAACATCTGATTTCTTTTCGTATAAAATACCAAGCAATTTTATTCTTAGCTCAAACCCCGATTTGTATGTAAGCTTTGATGCTATTTGTACAAGTAATGTTTATGCTCCTACAAATAAAAATGTTGGGTTACGTGTTGAGGTTGTTGATGCTAATGGACATACATCAAATATGTCGGCAGTAACAGGAACTATTCCCGGAACTAAAACAACATTTAATTTAGATTTTACAGGAACCTTAGATTATCAGAGTGGTTCAACAACAGGAACGGTTGATAAAACAAAAATCAAAGAAGTACGGTTCTTCTTCGATTATCAAAACACATCGTCAAGTAAAGATAAAACAGTTGTAATCGATAATCTCATTATCGGACCGTTGACTCCGGTTGTCCTTTCTTCAAATGCTGATTTGTCGAGTTTAATAGCAAGTGTTGGTACAATATCACCGGTATTTGCAGCTGCTACAACTTCTTACACTTTGACATTACCTGCCGGAACAACGACAATTCCTACAATTTCGGCAACGGCTGCACAAGCAAATGCTTCAATTCAGATAACACAACCATCGGCAATTGATGGTACAGCTATTGTTCGCGTTCTTGCTCAGGATAAATCGACTCTTAAAATTTATACCGTTAAATTGAACGTTACACCAACAGTTGTTGAAGGTTATATTGAAGATATTTTACGTCCCGATATGCCCGGATGGTCAGTCGGAAATAATACCTATTCTTTAAAATATAACGCCGGAGCTTTAGATGTAACATATAACAGAACTTCAACAAGCGGTAACGATGCGTTTACTTATAATATGTCGCTTGAAGCATTTAAAATATTGAACCTAACAAACTATCCATATTTTGCAATTAAAGCAAAAACCAGTGTAGCTCTAAATCTTCGTGCCGATTTTTACGATGGAAATGGTTACATAACCAATAGTTCTCCGGTTGTAATTCCAATTTCAGGAAGTTCTGATTCTTTGTATATCTTCAAATTTACAAGTAAGTTTACTCAAATAAGTCCTTCAGCAACCGTTGATGTTACCAAACTTTATGGCGTTAAATTGTATTTCGATGCCGGAAGTACAACAGCAAAAACTGGTTTGGTTCAAATTGATAAATTGTTGTTTGGTAGTGAAGTTATGTTTGCTATTAATGCTGCTCCTGTTATTGCATCGATACCAAGTCAAACGATTATGCAAGGGCAATCTTTTAACAATATCTTGCTTAATAATTTTGTTTCGGACGATAATACACCGGTCAATAATTTGAAATGGACTGTTAGTTCTCCATCAAATTTGACGGTTACATTGGCTAATAATATAGCAACGATAGCTGTTAAAAATCAATCATGGTTAGGAACCGAAACCGTTACATTTAGTGTAACCGATGAAGCTGGAGAAACGTCTTCAAAAGTTGTCGCATTTACCGTTACCGAATTAAAAGTTCCAGTAAATACGGTTTCATTTACTAGTACATCAGTTGCAGTCGCTCAAAATGCAACAGCAAACTTAAAATCATTATTGCAGATTAATCCATCGACAGCAACTTTGCAATCAATAACATGGTCGTCGAATAGTTCAAATGCCGAAGTAGATGTTAATGGAATTGTTACCAATAAATTACAATGGGGAACCGAAACCGCTACAATTACTGTAACCGTAATCGATAAATCAAACAATGTTTATACTTCTGCAATAAAGGTTGTTTTAACCGGATGTCCAACTCAAATTTCTTCTGTTAATTTTTCATCATCATCGGTTTCAGTTACTGAAGGACAAACTATTCAATTAAATGTGTTGCTTACACCTTCGACAGCATGTATCAAAACAACATCATTTACAAGTTCGGCAACCAGCGTTGCAACTGTTGCATCTGATGGAAAACTTACGGCTGTAGCTCCGGGAGCATCAACAATTACCGTTTCGTACAACGATGGTTTTACAACCAAAGTTGCAAATTGTTTGGTAACTGTTTTGAAAGATTGTTCCGGTGCAATTGTTTTGAGTCTTGATAAAAAAACAAGTCAATTGGTAAAAGGATATAAAGACACGTTACATGTGTCATTTACTCCGGCAAATGAATGTACTGCAAATAAAGTATTAACATGGACAAGTGCAAATCCATCGATTGCTACTGTTAATAATGGTGTTGTTACGGCAGTTGCTGTTGGTACAGTGAAAATATATACACAAACCGATGGCACAGGAACTATTAGTGATACTTGTGTATATACTATTATTCCTGATTGTTATACTGGCGATGTTACCATTACTTTGAATAATCAAAATGTTTCTTTATATAAAGGCGAAACAGCTCAATTGACAGCTAGCGTTTCACCTGCTAATGCGTGTGATAAAACCCTAATTTGGAGTAGTTCTGATCCAACAATTGCATCTGTTTCCGATGGTTTGGTTTCTGCTAAAAATTTCGGAACCGTAACTATTTCAGCAACTTCTTTTGTTAATAGTCAGGTTGTTTCGAAAGCAACCGTTGTCGTTGAAAAACGATTGCCAACCTCAGTATCGATTGCTGCAACGCTTGGTTTAGTGGAAGGAACTTCACAATCGTTAATGGCAACAATTTTACCTTCAAATTGTGATGATAACACATTAACTTGGAGTAGTAGTAATGTTTCTATTGCAACAGTTGATAAAAATGGTAAAATTACAGCTGTCGCTCCCGGTATATCGAATATCATGGTGACAACCGTTAATGGATTTAAATCAACTTGTGTGTTAACCGTTACAAAATTAGTTATACCTGTTACCGGAATTTCAATATCGAATGAGTCGATAACAGTTCAGCATTTGGAAGGTTCGTTAATAGATTTATCGTTTATTCCTACTAATGCTACCGATTTAACATATACGTCTGTTTCTTCAGATATAAATATTGTTCAAGTTGATGGTCTTGCTATTACAGCAAAGAAAGTAGGTATGGCTACAATCACTGTTACCTCAAATGATGGTGGATATTCGAAAAAAGTAACAGTTACTGTAACACCAATTTTACCATCCTTTGTTTCTATCCCATCAACCCTTGGATTAACAGAAGGTACATCTCAAACTATTTCAGCTTCGATATTGCCTTCTAATTCTGATGATAATTCATTAACTTGGACAACATCTGATGCGTCTGTGGCAACTATAGATCAAAATGGTAAGTTGACAGCCGTGGCTGAAGGTACTGCTGATATCATAGTATCGACAGTAAATGGGTTCAAAGATACATGTGTCTTAAATGTATCAAAACTGATTATTCCTGTTACCGATATCAGCGTTACTACAAATAGTATTGAAATTATTCATTATAAAAGTGCTACGATTGGTTTGACATTCAATCCAACTAACGCAACCGATCAAACCTATACTATTGTTTCGAGCGACCCTTCAGTAGTTTCAGTAAATGGCTTAACGGTGACTGGTGTTTCTGTTGGTAATGCTTCTGTAACAATTAAATCAAATGATGGTGGCTTTGAACAAGATGTTTCGGTGACTGTTAAGCCAATCTTAGTAAGTTCGGTTTCTATACCATCATCGCTTGTGTTATTTGAAGGATCTTCACAAACAATTAGTGCTACCGTTTTACCATCAAATAGTGATGACAAAAATTTAACTTGGAAATCGCTCGATAAAGTTATTGCTGTTGTTAGTGCTTCTGGAGAAGTTACTGCTATTGCAATGGGAACAACATCGATTGTTGTTACAACTTCTAATGGATTAACCGATACTTGTTTATTGACTGTAAATTCGGTAATTGTTCCTGTAAAAGGTATTTCGGTTTCAAATCCATCTATTTCATTACAACCAGGTCAAACAGCTGATATTGATTTGATTTTCGATCCAATTAATGCTACCGATCAATCTTATACCATTAGTTCTGATAATGAAACTGTGGCATCACTCAATGGATTAACCGTAATTGCAAATAAAGTTGGAACAGCAAATATTACAATCAAAACCACAGATGGCGATTTTGTGAAAAAGGTATTAGTTACCGTAAATCCAATCTTAGTAAAATCGGTTACGCTAAGCTCCGATTCTATAGCACTTATTGTAAAAGATGTAAAACAGCTTGCTGCAGTTGTATTACCTCAAAATGCAACAGATGGTTCATTAACATGGACATCAAGTGATTTATCGATAGCAACAGTTGATCAAACAGGTAAAGTTACTGCTGTTAATAAGGGCGATGCTGTTATTTCTGCTTCTTCGGTAAATAATGTTGTTGCAACATGTAAAATTCATGTTTTACCAATAGAAGTTGCAAGTATTTCGCTCAATAAAAATAAAATGACTTTAAATGTTGGAGATGTCAGCTCTTTGTATGTCAGTCTTTTACCAATCGACGCCGAAAATAAAACGATAATTTGGGCAAGTTCGAATGCTTCTGTAGCATCTGTTTCAAATGGCGGACAAGTTACTGCATTTAGTGAAGGTTCAGCAATCATTTCAGCAACATCTGCCAATGGATTAAAAGCTGAGTGTAATGTTACTGTTGTAAAAGTAAATGCTTCATCAATTACGTTAAACAAAATAAAAGATACCTTACTTGTTTATGCTACCGATAAATTAGTTGCAAGCATTTTACCCTTAAACACAACCGATAAAACCGTTAATTGGATAACTTCTGATAAAACAATTGTAACAGTAACAGATGGTACAATTACAGCCGTTAAGTCGGGATTAGCAACAATTTCTGTCACAACATCAAATGGACTTATTGCAATTTGCGAAGTCGTTGTAAAAGATATATTACCAACAGCTATTTCTGCTTCAGTAACAAGCTCATCGATGAATATTGGAACTTCGCAGTCTGTTTCTGTTCAATTTACACCAACAAATACTACTGCTACATCGGTAAGCTATTTATCAAGTAATTCAGCAATTGCTGTTGTTGATAATACCGGTAAAATAACCGCGAAATCTGCGGGCATTGTTCAAATCACAATTACGACATCAAATGGAATTTCTAAAGAAATCTCAATTACAGTTAATCCGAATATCGAAACATCAATTTCATTAAACATGAGTACTGTTACTTTAGCTATCGGTGAAAGTCAACAATTGCAGGCTACTATTCTACCTGCTGATGCTTCAGATAAATCGGTAACATGGAGTTCTTCAGATTCGAAGGTCGCAGATGTTGATGCAACCGGAAAGGTTACTGCAAATAGTTCAGGCTCGGTAACAATAACCGCGACTTCTGTGCATGCATTGAAAGCAACTGCAAATGTTACTGTTAAAAAAATTACCATTCCTGTTACTTCCGTAAAACTCAATAAAGATACAGTTGTTATAAAAGTTGGAGAATCAACAACGTTGTCAGCTTCGATATTGCCAAGTGATGCAACAAATAAATCGATTATTTGGTCGAGTGATAAATTATCCGTTGCTATCGTTGATGGAGATGGGCTTATTTCTGCAAAAGCTGTTGGTCAAGCTAATATTATTGCAACAGCTTCTAATGGACTTGCCGATACTTGTGTGTTAATCGTTAAAACGAATATTATACCGGTTAGCAGTTTCGTGTTAAGCAACAATGTTTTAAATATCTATCTTGGAGAAACAAAACAATTAACCGGAACCATTACACCAACAGATGCTACAAATCAAAGTATCGAGTGGGTTTCAAGCAGTCCTTTAATTGCAAATATTGATGGTGTTGGTAATATTACCGGAGCATCGTTGGGAAGTACAATTATCACAGCTACTGTTGATGGTATAAGTAAAGAATGTGTTGTATATGTAAATCCTGTATTAGCAAACGAAATAAATATTAATCTTAATTATCTGGGATTAGGAATAGGACAGAGCCAAATGTTGTTGTGTAGCTTTGTTCCATCGAATACAACCGACAAAAACGTAAAATGGACTATCGCAAATTCATCAATAGCAACTATAACATCGTTTGGAAGGGTTGATGCTTTGGCCGAAGGTTCTACAATGGCTTATGCTACAGCGTCAAATGGTGTAAAAGATAGTTGTATTATCGTTGTTTCGAAAATTAATATTCCTGCTGAAAATATTTCGGTAATTAATAATACAGAAACATTAGATATCGACAAATCGACAACTATCTCAGTGCTGTTCTATCCTGAAAATACAACCAATACAAGTTTAAGTTGGGTATCTGCCGATACAAACATCGTTGAGATTGATTTTGATGGAAAAATTACTGCTTTGAAAGCTGGATCAACAACTGTAACTGCAACTACCGTAAATGGTTTATCGGTGAAAGTTGATGTTGTTGTAAATCCAATGATGGCTCAAATGGTTTTACTTAATAAAACATTATTGAATCTCAATTATGGACAAACAGCACAGCTTGTAGCAACTGTATTGCCAGAAAAAACATCAGATAAAACGATAACATGGGAATCTGCAGATCCTTCGGTTGTATCTGTTGATAAAGATGGAAATATTACAACTGTAGCAGCAGGAACGACGAATGTTATTGTCAGTACTGTAAATGGAAAACAAAATATTTGTCAAGTCACTGTTAATACAATTAAAGTACAAGAAGTAAATATATCAATGTCAACGATTGATGTGGCATTAAAACAATCAGACTTGTTGACAGACAGTGTTATTTTGGAAGCGACAGTGGAACCATCAAATGCAACAGATGCAACAATTAAATGGGAATCGAGCGATACCAATGTTGTTAAAGTTACATCGAAAGGCGTTGTTTACTATGTGGGATTTGGAAAGGCGACAATAACCGCAACATCATCAAATGATATTACAGCAACAACAAATGTGAGTGTTGTTCTTAAAAATAATGCTCCGGTACTTGAATTAGCAGTTCCTGAACAAAAGATCAAAAAAGGCGAAAGTTTCTCAAATATCGATTTAAGTACGTATGTGTCTGATGATAATACAGCATCAAATAAATTGTTGTGGTCGGTAAATGCAAGTGCACATATTTCAATGTCAATTGATAGTAAAGGCGTTGCAAAAATATTCTCAATTTATCCGCAATGGACCGGTTCGGAAACCGTAACCGTTTATGCAAAAGATGAACAAGGATTGAGTGTTAGTTTTACAATTGTTTGTACTATAGAATTAACACAAGGCATAAATGATAATGAGTTTATTGAAATCAAAGCGTATCCAAACCCAACACAAGGTATCGTAACGGTAAAAATGGATGCAATAAAATCAAACACTCATATTGTAAACGTTTATAATACTTTGGGCGATTTAATAATTAGTAAAACAATTACGAATTCCAGAACAATAGAAACACAAATAGACTTATCGGGTCTAGTTCAAGGAATGTATTTTATTGTTATTACTGATGGAACCAAGAATTATCAAACAACTGTTGTTCGGCAATAAAATTGGATTGAAATAAGCCATTAAAGCATTGTATTACAAATTTGTAATACAATGCTTTTTTTTTATTCATTTTTTCGATTATTGTAGTATATTTGAGAATACGATTATCGAAAAAGACAACTATTCCTATTATGCTGAAAAATAAGACATACATATTTCTATTATGCTGTGTAGCTCTATTGGGTCATTCAATTTTATTTGCACAAAATAATGCAATAACCTATACTTATGAGGCTGCAAAACAAAAGGCTTTTAGTGGAATAGCAGGGGATCGGCAAATTGCAAAAGATATCTGTCGAAAAATAAAGACAGAGTCAACAGACGCTGCCATTCTGTTGGCACGAATGTATATGTGGGATAGTTTTTATGACTCTTCAAGGGTTGTATTAATGGCTGTATTAGCCGAAAAACCCAATACTTATGATGCGCTTGATGCAATGATCGATTTGGAATATTATGATTCAAATTATCAAACGTCAATAGACTATTGCGATAAAGCAATAACGGCATATCCTGATGAATTATCGTTTAAAATAAAAAGAGCAAAAGCATTAAAAGAATTGACTCGATTCGATGAGGCAAAGTTACAATTAAGAGAAGTTCTTGCTAAAGATCCACAAAATAACGATGCCTTAAAATTGCAGGAGTCGATAAAGCTTGCTTCAATGAAAAATAGGATGACAATCAGTTATACGATTGATCAATTTGAAAAAAAAGCAATCGATCCTTGGCATTTACTCTATTTACAATACACTCGATCAACTTCAATGGGAAGCATTGTTGCACGAATAAATTATGCAAACCGATTTAAAACAGAAGGGCTGCAATATGAAATGGATGCTTATCCACGAATAGCTCCCCGAAG
>JACCEE010356068.1_pt1 | contig 18563 bp, 16 predicted proteins | sample 7449931 | NCBI WGS metagenome assembly JACCEE01 (sample SAMN15323457, study PRJNA562643) | freshwater metagenome | isolation source: river surface water | place: USA:Blue River Watershed | collected 2017-08-19 | reverse complement strand
TTTGAGGCTCATACACTTCACGCCAATCCTTAATGCGCACATCAACTGGACGTCGCTTTGGAGTTTCGCGAGGTGTTGTCATAAAACCCTTTGGATCAGCCATTTGCTGCAACCTCCATAACTAACGCATCAACCGGTAAGCCTTCACGTGTTGCACGCTCCATCGCGGCAAGTACACGTGCATAGTCACGCGGCATGATCAATGAGATTCGAGCGACGCCCTTATCCCAATCCTTCAGCAACGTTTGTGCTATTTCAGAACCGGTTTCAGCAAAGTACTTTGAGATGTGATCCTTAAGGATTTCCTTTTGATCATCAGGAACGGCAAGTACATCGACCATATCTGCATTTACATTTGCAGCATCAAGATCAAGAACATATGCACGTCCACCAGACATACCTGCAGCGATGTTGCGACCAGTACGCCCTAGAACAACAACGGTTCCGCCCGTCATGTATTCGCAACCGTGATCGCCAATACCTTCAACGATCGCAAGAGCGCCTGAGTTACGGACACAGAAACGTTCTCCCACGACTCCACGAATAAAGATTTCTCCGGCGGTTGCGCCGTAACCAATCACGTTTCCTGCAATCACATTGTCCTGTGATGGGAAGCTCGCCTTAACATCGGGACGAACAACGACTCGACCACCTGAAATTCCCTTACCGACGTAATCGTTGGAATCTCCATAGAGACGGATTGCTACGCCCTGAGGAATAAATGCACCAAGTGATTGACCCGCAGATCCATGCAAAGTGACATCGATAGTTCCGGCAGGTAAACCTTCAGCGCCGTACCTACGTGTTACTTCAGCGCCTAACATTGTTCCAACTGTGCGATTAACGTTGCGAACAGGTAGATCGATCTTTACCGCTTCACCCTTTGTAAGAGCAGGTTGAGCAAGCTCAATTAGCTTGTTATCAAGTGCAGCATCCAAACCGTGATCCTGCTTTACCGTGTTGTGCAACGCACTATCGACATCTGGGCGAACCAGCAATGGTTCGAGGTTAAGACCTGATGCCTTCCAGTGATCTACAGCCTTGCGAGTATCAAGGAATTCAACATGGCCAATTGCTTCTTGAAGAGTTCTGAAACCAAGCTGTGCCAAGATTTCACGAACCTCTTCAGCAATAAATTCAAAGAAGGTTTCAACAAACTCTGGCTTACCGCTGAACTTCTTACGAAGCTCTGGGTTCTGCGTTGCAACGCCTACTGGACATGTATCCAAGTGGCATACGCGCATCATGATGCAACCCGATACAACTAGTGGTGCGGTTGCAAAGCCATACTCTTCGGCGCCAAGTAGGGCTGCAATAACAACATCTCGCCCAGTCTTTAACTGTCCATCTGCTTGAACAACGATGCGATCACGCAAACCATTGAGCAACAAGGTCTGTTGAGTTTCAGCTAGACCTAGCTCCCAAGGTGCACCTGCATGCTTAAGAGATGTAAGAGGTGAAGCACCTGTTCCACCATCATGACCAGAAATCAAAACAACATCTGCGTGCGCCTTCGAGACACCCGCGGCAACAGTTCCAACTCCAACTTCAGCAACAAGCTTGACGTGAACACGTGCATTCTTATTTGCATTTTTAAGATCGTGAATAAGTTGCGCAAGATCTTCAATTGAATAAATATCGTGATGCGGTGGTGGTGAAATAAGACCAACGCCAGGTGTTGAATAACGCGCCTTAGCAATCCATGGATACACCTTGTTACCAGGCAACTGACCACCCTCGCCAGGCTTTGCACCCTGTGCGATTTTGATCTGAATATCATCGCTATTAACTAGGTAATTACTAGTGACACCAAAGCGTCCTGAAGCAACCTGCTTGATCGCAGAACGCTTGGAATCACCATTTGCCATCGGAATAAAGCGCTCTGGCTCTTCTCCACCTTCACCAGTATTGGATTTTCCACCAATACGGTTCATCGCAATCGCCAAAGTTTCATGAACCTCTGCAGATACAGATCCGTATGACATAGCACCAGTTGAGAATCGCTTAATGATTGCGCTGATTGGTTCAACTTCATCAACAGAAATTGGTGGATTTACTCCATCTTTAAATTGGAATAAACCGCGCAAAGTCATCAGTCGCTTGCTTTGTTCGTTAACACGTCCTGTGTAACGCTTGAAGATGTCATAACGCTTATTGCGCGTTGAGTGCTGCAAGGTAAAAACAGTCTCGGGATCAAAGAGGTGCGGTTCGCCTTCGCGACGCCACTGGTACTCGCCACCAATTGGTAGTCGCTTGGTTCCGGGAACTTCTCCCCCTGGTGGATACGCGATGTGGTGACGGGCAATGGTTTCTTGTGCGATCACATCGAGTGAAACCCCGCCAAGTCGTGAAGTTGTTCCGACAAAGTATTCGTCGACAACCTCTTGAGATAAACCAATAGCTTCGAAAACTTGTGCGCCTGTGTACGAGGCGATCGTGCTGATACCCATCTTGGACATCACCTTTAGAACACCCTTGCCGAGACTCTTAATTAAGTTCTTTACAGCCTTTTCAGGTGTGATGCCGGTGATGACGCCTTGAAGTACTAAATCTTCAGCGGACTCCATTGCTAGATATGGGTTAACGCATGCCGCGCCATAACCAATCAACAAGGCGACATGGTGAACTTCGCGAACATCGCCAGCTTCAACAACGAGGCCAACCTTTGTACGTGTCTTTTCACGGATCAAATGGTGATGAACCGCTGATGTGAGAAGCAATGATGGAATCGGTGCGTTTTCAGCATCTCCATCACGATCTGACAAAACGATAATGCGAGCACCATCATTAATTGCTTGAGAAACCTCTGCCTTAATCTCATTCAGACGCTCGCGCAGCGAGTCTCCCCCATCGGCAATACTGAACAATCCCTTAATCACATGTGCGCTTAGACCTGGATGATCACCATCTGCGTTAACGTGAATGATCTTTGCAAGTTCATCATTGTCGATTACCGGGAATGCCAAAGAAATTTGTCGGCAACTACTTGGTCCAGGATCCAACAAGTTGTGCTCTGGGCCCATAGATGTTCCAAGACTTGTAACTAACTCTTCACGAATCGCATCCAGAGGTGGATTGGTTACTTGTGCAAAAAGTTGTGAGAAGTAATCAAAGATTAAACGTGGCTTCTCTGACAGCGCTGCGATCGGAGTATCGGTTCCCATTGAACCAAGTGGCTCCATGCCGTTCTTTGCCATCGGAGTAACCAAGATACGTAGATCTTCTTCGGTATAGCCAAATGCGCGTTGACGTCGGACAACCGATGAGTGCGGATACACGATGTGCTCGCGAGCAGGAAGTTCGCTTAACTTAATGATTCCCGCGTGCAACCAATCACCGTATGGAGCTGCATTAGCCAAACCATCTTTGATTTCGCCATCTTCGATGATTCGGCCTTGTTCGATATCAACTAAGAACATCTTTCCTGGTTGTAAACGACCCTTACGCTCAACATTTTCAGCTGGAATATCAAGAACACCAACCTCTGATGCAAGAACAACCATTCCATCCTTGGTTACCCAATAACGTGATGGGCGCAAACCATTGCGATCCAATACCGCGCCAACTTGATGTCCATCTGTGAAAGTTACACATGCTGGTCCATCCCATGGCTCCATCATCGATGCGTGGAAAGCGTAGAAATCACGACGGTTCTGCGGCATCGTTGCATGGTTCTCCCATGCTTCGGGAATCATCATCAAAACTGCGTGAGGAAGTGAGCGACCACCCAAATACAAAAGCTCGAGAACCTCATCAAAGGATGCTGAGTCAGAGCCTGACATTTCTACGATTGGGAATAAACGCTTCAAATCACCAGGAATCAAATCGCTTTGCAGTAATGATTCGCGAGCGCGCATCCAATTTCGGTTTCCCTTAACAGTATTGATTTCACCGTTGTGCGCAATAAATCGATAAGGGTGAGCAAGTGGCCATGAAGGAAAAGTATTTGTAGAAAAACGTGAGTGAACCAGCGCTAGTGGAGATGCGACTCTTTCATCTGATAGCTCTGGGAAAAACTCTTCTAGCTGACCGGTTGTAAGCATTCCCTTGTAAACAATTGTCTGCGATGACAATGATGGAAAGTACAGATCTAAACCATGCTCGGCACGCTTACGCAGACAGAAAGCTAAACGATCCAACTCAATTCCGGTTTCACCATTCTTGCCTGCAAGGAAGAGTTGATGAAAATCTGGCATGACTGACAAAGCTGTCTTACCCAAAGATGAAGAGTTGATTGGAACTTCGCGCCATCCAAGGACGACAAGGCCTTCCTCATCGGCAAGCTGTGCAATCGCACCCTTTACATCTGCACCTTTAGCGATAAATGCGATACCTGTCGCATATGCATCTGCTGCTGGAAGTTTGAAATCTACAACGGCTTGAAAGTAAGCATCTGGAATTCGAATAAGGATTCCGGCACCATCACCACTATCTGGTTCGGCACCTGATGCTCCGCGATGTTCCATGTTGCGCAAAGCGGTAAGTGCTTGTGACACGATCTCGTGAGTTGCGACCTTGTTGAGTGTGGCAACCATGGCAACGCCGCAAGCATCATGTTCCTGAGCAGGGTCATAGAGTCCCTGTGCTTGTGGATAATTGGATGCAAGTGCCATGGGCGCGCTCCTACGGATAGTCCTTACAAATGAAGGGACATCCTTGGCCCGTACTGCCGTGCTTTAAGGTCGAAATCGTAGCAACAAGCTGCCAAATGGGAAGCCTTAAAGCGGAGATTAAATCCCGGAGATGTGAGCGATTCTTCCGATTCCGGCGGTGATCGCCATACCCAAAGCGCCACCAATGAGCACTCGAAGGGTTGGAGAGAGCAGCCGAGCACCCGCGGTCTTTGCCGACACTATGCCTGTCAACACCAAGCCTGCGAGGGTGAAGATCACGATGCTCCACGCCTTGGTGCCAAGTGTTGGGGCAAATGCTCCGGCAAATGGGATCAACCCGCCCAAGGTAAATGAGATCGCCGAAGCTATCGCCGCCTGAACAGGACGAGCCTTTGTACTTGGGTGCTGACCCAGCTCATCGCGAAGATGTGCTTCAAGAGGGTCCTTGTGATGCATCTCCAAAGCCACTTGTAGCGCAAGCTCTGGAGATAAACCTCGATCAATGTAAATGTGTTGAAGTTCTTTCAACTCTGCTTCTGGATTTGCAGCCAAGTGGGCGATTTCAATTAAGCGATCAGATTCCTCAACATCATTTTGTGAACGAACTGAGATGTACTCGCCCACCGCCATAGACATTGCACCAGCAGTAATTCCGGCGACACCTGCAGTGATTATGAAATCTTGTTTACCAGCTGCAGCGACACCGATCATCAGCGCAGCGGTTGAAACGAGGCCATCATTTGCACCAAGAACGGCTGCACGAAGCCAGCCAGCACGATGGGTGCGGTGCTCTAGATTTCTTTGGTAAACCTCTTCCAGACTCATACTGTTAAGCCTACCTGACAGTTACCGAATCTTTTTAGAGGCGCGAGCAAAATAGAGCGCTGCCCCTGCACCAACGAGCACGCTAACCCACACATTGACCCGCAATCCAGCGATTGTGTTTGCGGTGTCGATGCGAATTAATTCGATGAAGAATCGTCCGAGGCAATAAGTTGCGACATATAACGCAAAGGATTGACCAGCCTTCAACTTAATTCCAAAATTAATTATGAGGATTGCAATAGCCGTGCACCAGATCGCTTCATACAAGAAAGTTGGATGAAAGGATTCAAACTGACTGTACCCATTTGGTCGATACCTCATTGGAATATCTACCGCCCACCAAGCATTTAAGGGCTTTCCAAAGAGTTCTCCGTTAAACCAATTGCCAAAGCGACCAATTGCTTGGGCCAGCAAAATTCCTGGAGCTAAGGCATCGGCAAAGACCGCAAATGATGGAAGCTCAACGGTGCGAGCAAGTGATCGATAACGAAGATAAGCCCCGAGCAAGCCGATAGAGATAGCTCCCCAAATGCCTAGCCCGCCTTCCCAAATTTTAAAGGCATCAAGTGGTTCACCATTTTTCCCAAAGTAAGCGTTGGGTGAAGAGATCACATGATAAATACGTCCGCCGATAATTCCTGAAGGAACTGCAACGATCGCAACTTCGGAAACTATTGATTGACCCTGAACGGTTTTGAAGTTAAAACGCTTTCCACCTAACCAAATAGCTATTGCGATCCCGGTGATGATGCACAGGGCGTAATAGTGAATTGTTAGAGGTCCAAGCTCCAGCACCGAGCGTGCTGGAGTTGGGAAAGCAAGAAGCAAGTTTTAGCCAGCCTCAACAGCTGATTTAAACTCATCAAGTACGAATGCGTTTTGTGAACGCTCCCACTTCTTGCCATTGATGAAGACTGTTGGGGTTCCTTGAACACCAAACTTGCTCATCGAATCATAATTTGCTTGTACTAGATCAACCTTGGAGCCCTTGGTAACACAGGTTTCGAATGTTGTAGATGTAATACCAATCTTCTTACCCATCTTTACAAGAGTTTCATTGCTCCAGAAGCCAGAGTTCTCAAGTGGAGATTGAACTGCGTACAACGCTTTGTGGAAATCTAAGTACTGACCTTCATCTGCGGCGCAGAATGAAGCGTTGGCTGCGCGGACTGATTCATCACCTAAGAAAGAAAGAACGTGGTAACGAACATTTGCCTTCTTTTCACGAACAAGTGACTCGAGGTATGAACCGTTGGCATCAGCAAATAACTTACATACTGGGCACTGTGGATCTTCCCAAACATCAATCGTTGTGGCGGCACCGTTATCAAAGAAAATCGCTGAACCATTTGCTGTATCAATTGTTGAAGTAATCGCTGGCTTCAGGGTTGTTCCATCTAGACCTGCAAGTGAAGCGCTCTCTTTGCTGTTTTGGCTAAAGAGTGAGAAAACAACTCCGGTAACAACTACCAACGCAACCATCGCAAGGACGATCCAACGGGTCGTGTTATCTGTGCTCTTTGCTGCTTGCTTTGCCATTATTACTCCTCGATTGGTTGAGCTGATTTTTCAATACTGAGCTTTCCGTATGGGAAAAGGTATAGATAAAGCGCTACTAGTGCCAAGCCCAAACACCGTTAACTTTCTGTGAATTACTCTCGAAAAATGGCCTTAACGGCCTTCACGCACTCCCAGCGCTAACTCTTTAGCTAGATGCGAGATCGCTTCCAACCCCTCTTCCTCATTCTTTGCACCGAGGAGTAGTTTGATAAATGCTGAGCCAACGATCACACCATCGGCATAAGCGGCAAGGGATTTAGCTTGTTCGCGAGTTGAAACACCCAAGCCAACAGAAATTGGTAAATCGGTCACTGTACGGACACGAGAAACCAAGGCGCTTGCATCAGTTGAAACGCTGGTGCGAGTTCCGGTTACTCCCATCAAGCTTGCCGCATACACAAAGCCACCGGTTTTTGCCGTTACCTCTGCAAGTCGAGAATCACTAGTACTTGGCGCAACTACATAAATTGGATTGATTTTGCTCTTGTTCGTCGCTGCGAGCCAACGATCAGACTCTTCAATTGTTAGATCTGGGGTGATTACGCCCGATCCCCCATTGTCAGCGATTGATTGTGCAAACTCATCAACGCCATAACGTTCAATGGGATTCCAATACGTCATTACGACTGCCGCAACACCTGTATCTGTTGCAACCTTTAGCGCGGCAAATACATCTGCGGCATTGGTTCCACCTTTAAGAGAAATCTCTGCCGCTTCTTGAATAACCGGTCCATCCATAACTGGATCGCTATAAGGAAAGCCAATTTCAATCGCATCTACGCCAGCAGCTGCCAAGGCTTGAATCGCCTTAGCGCAACCCTGCTGCGAAGGAAAACCTGCAGGAATGTATGCGATTAACGCCGCGCGATTTTCTGCACGGACCTTGGCCATAACCGCATCGAGCTGAGTCATTACAGTGGAATTCCAAAGTACTCGGCGGCGGTTTGTACATCTTTATCACCGCGACCCGAAAGGTTAATTAACAAATTAGCCTGCGGTCCTAGCTCTTTTCCAACAAGAATCGCACCGGCTAAAGCATGTGCGGTTTCAATTGCAGGAATGATGCCTTCGGTTCTGCTGAGCAATGAAAATGCCGTCATCGCTGCATCATCATTTATCGCACGGTATTCGGCGCGACCAATGTCATGTAAGTAAGCATGCTCTGGTCCAACACCTGGATAATCCAAACCTGCAGAGATTGAATGCGATTCGACGGTTTGCCCATTTGCATCTTGCAAAACATAAGATCGAGTACCGTGCAAAACTCCCGGAGTTCCACCTGTGATTGTTGCTGCGTGACGTCCAGTTTCAACGCCATCGCCACCGGCTTCAAGACCAATAAGGCGCACACCTGCATCAGGAATAAAAGCGTTAAAGATTCCAATTGCATTTGATCCGCCACCAACACATGCAAGGATTGCATCTGGCAATCTTCCAGTTAGCGCAAGCATTTGTTCCCGCGCTTCTTCACCAATTACCTTGTGAAAATCGCGAACCATGGTTGGGAAAGGATGTGGACCTGCAACGGTTCCTAATAAGTAATGTGTATCGGCAACATTAGTCACCCAATCGCGCATCGCCTCATTGATCGCATCCTTTAATGTGCGAGATCCAGAGGTAACAGGAACAACTTCTGCGCCCAGCAACTTCATCCGAGCAACGTTGAGCGCTTGACGACGAGTGTCCTCTTCGCCCATGTAAACAACGCAATCAAGACCCATCAATGCAGCTGCGGTTGCTGATGCAACACCATGCTGTCCCGCACCGGTTTCAGCGATGATGCGCTTTTTACCCATGCGCTTAGTAAGTAATGCCTGGCCCAAAACATTATTAATCTTGTGTGAACCGGTGTGATTGAGATCTTCGCGCTTAAGGAAGACTCGAGCCCCACCTGCATGCTCTGAAAATCGCTTTGCTTCAGTGATGATGCTTGGACGACCGGTATAAGTTTTATGTAATTCAGCTAATTCAGCTAAAAATTGTGGATCTCGTTGCGCGGTGTTGTGCGCGATCTCTAGTTCGTTCAGCGCGCCAATAAGAGCTTCGGGAACAAAGCGTCCACCGTACTCTCCGAAGTGCCCCGCGCTGCTCATAGTTAAAGCCTACCGAGCAATTGGTCGATCGCAACTGATGGAGATCCCGAGCGAACTAGCGCCTCGCCCACCAGAATCGCTGTCGCTCCACACTGTTGAGCAAACTCGACCTCTTGGCGAGATGAGATTCCAGATTCGGCTACTCGCGCAATTGTTGAAGGAATCTGAGGAATCAACTCTGCAAAAGCTTGTGCATCAACATCCAAGGTCTTCAGATTTCGTGAGTTAACTCCAATAATATCTGGAGAGATTTCTAGCGCACGTTCTAACTCATCATGAGTGTGAACCTCGATTAAAGATCGCATCCCTAATTCTTTAGCCAAATGAAAGTAATCATCCAATTGATTCTTGCTTAAGGCGGCAACGATCAATAAAACAACATCTGCGCCATGTGCTCGTGCCTCATAAAATTGATAATCATCGATCATGAAATCCTTGCGAAGGATCGGTAGATCTACCGCTTTTCTTACCGCATCTAGATCTGCAAGTGATCCGCCAAATCGACGTTGCTCAGTTAAGACGCTAACAACATGTGTGCCCGCTTCTTCATACTGTGCTGCTAGTCCAGCTGGATCCGTGATCGTTGCGAGAGATCCCTTGCTTGGCGAGGATCGCTTGACCTCGGCAATTAATGAGATTTGTTCAGATAGTAAAAGCGGAAGACATTCGCGAACCGGCGGGGCAAGTTCAAGCGCTTCATGTAACTGCCCCATAGGAATTCGGCGAGCGGCTAAATCTTCACGTACACCTTCAATGATCGAATCTAGAACGCTCATAGCTTTTCATCCGTAGTCGGATCGATACCGTGATCAAGCGAACTCCAGGTGTTCAGTTGACGTGGTTTACGTTCATACCGAGATGAGAGATTAAATCGTTTTGAAATCACGATCACTACTGCGAAAACAACAATTAATGAAATCAAAACCGGCAAAAAATCTGTCATGAGGATTGCGCCAATCTATTAGCGGCATGCACTGCGGTCAAAACGGCTGCAGCTTTATTGCGGCACTCTTGATTCTCTGACTCTGGATCTGAATCAGCTACAACTCCTGCGCCTGCTTGAACATAAGCGGTCCCGTTGTGGAGCAAGGCTGTTCTGATTGCGATGCAGGTATCAAGATTTCCCGTGAAATCGATGTAACCAACAATGCCACCGTAAACACCGCGACGGGTGGTTTCGAGCTCTTCAATGATCTCCATCGCACGGGGCTTTGGGGCACCTGACAAAGTTCCAGCAGGAAACACTGAAAACAGTGCATCGACAGGTGAAGCGCTCTTAGAAAGTTTTCCAATAACGGTGGAGACAATATGCATGACATGCGAGTAACGCTCGATGTGCATGAAGTCCACAACTTCAACGCTTCCGGCAGAACAAACCCGTCCTAAATCATTTCTTCCAAGATCGACAAGCATTAAATGCTCTGCACGCTCTTTGGGGTCGGCCAGTAGCTCCTCGCCAAGGCGGTGATCTTCTTCTGGATTAGCAGAACGCTTACGTGTTCCTGCAATCGGATGGATCATTACATCCTCTTGATTTACCTTAACGAGCGCCTCAGGGCTAGAACCAACAATTTCAATTCCGTCCGTAAAGCGGAATAAGTACATATATGGCGATGGATTGTTAAGGCGAAGCATTCGGTACACATCGATCGCATCTGCGGTGCAAGGCATTGCAAAGCGTTGGGATAAAACGACTTGGAAAGCTTCACCAGCAAGGATTTCTTCTTTAACCTGCGCGATGTTCTTCTTGTACTCATCTGCTGAAATATTGCCCGTGTAATCAGGCAGTGAGAAATCTGGAATCGCTGCCGCATCACCTGGCAATGAGATCGATAAATCCGATTGCATTCGATCTAATCGTTCGATGCAGGATGCATACGCTTCATCGATTCGATCATCGCTGCCATCCCAATTGATCGCATTTGCGATTAATGTGATGGTGCCATCGCTGTGATCCATCACCGCTAAATCGCTTGTAAGCATGAAGGAAAGTTCAGGAAGCGGAATATCTTTGTGAGCAAGCGAAGGCAGTTTTTCTAAACGTCGAACTACGTCATACCCCATGAACCCAACCAGACCGCCAGTTAAAGGAGGCAAGCCTGGGATCTTGGGTGATTTCAAATGAGCTGCAGATAAACGCAGCGCTTCTAAAGGATCGTTACCTGTTGGCGCACCCGCTGGCGCAGTTCCTTGCCAATACGCCAAACCATCTTTTTCACTCAAAGTTGCTTCGCTGCGGACACCAATAAATGAGTATCGAGACCAAGCGCCACCATGTTCGGCGGATTCGAGCAGAAAGGTGTTGGCCGCGCTCTTTGCTAACTTCTTGTAAACACCTAAAGGTGTTTCAGAATCCGCCAGTAGTTTGCGCGATACAGGAATAACATTTGAAACCTTTGCGTATGCGCGAAACTCCTCGAGATTCATCTTTACGATCGCATTTCTAGCGGAGTGTGAAAGCAGCTTCGATCCCCTGTGTGACAAGCTGCGCCGGTTTGAATCACTTGAAGAATCAGCGCATCACCATCGCAATCTAAAGCGATTGATTGAACATCTTGAAAGTGCCCAGATGTTGCACCTTTAACCCATAACTCATTTCTACTGCGTGACCAATACGTTGCTTTTCCTGAGGTCAAGGTGAGTTCAAGGGATTGAGCGTTCATGTACGCCAACATCAAAACTTCTTTGCTTGTTGAATCCTGGATAATCGCCGGAATCAAGGCATCGGGATCCTTCAAGAGCGCAGCTACCTGCGGATCCAAAGTTGTCATGTGCTTATTCTGCCTTACTGGGCAGTCACGGCGCGCACTGGATAATTGTGCTTACCCAGATACTTCTTCACATCTCCGATTCGATGAACACCGAAGTGAAAGACACTTGCCGCTAGCAATGCATCAGCCCCGGCATCTAATGCCGCAGAGAAATCTTCGAGGGCTCCGGCTCCCCCGCTGGCGATCAATGGAACCTTTGAAACCGCACGGACCGCGGTAATCATTCCGATGTCATATCCAGCACGGGTTCCATCAGCATCCATTGAATTGAGAAGAATTTCTCCCACACCTAAAGCACATGCCTGTTCAACCCAGGCAAGTGCATCGACTCCGGCGCTTTGGCGGCCACCATGTGTTGTTACCTCAAACCCTGATTCAGTGCGCGCACGACGTGCATCGACTGAAAGAACTAAAACCTGCGAACCAAAACGATCAGCGATTTCAGCGATTAATTGAGGGCGAGCCAATGCGGATGTATTGATCGAAACCTTGTCAGCTCCTGCTCGCAACAAGCGATCGACATCTTCAACCGATCTGATGCCACCGCCAACAGTAAGAGGAATAAAAACTTGCTCTGCAGTACGTCGCACAACATCGAGAGTTGTCTCGCGACCGGCAACGCTTGCTGAAATATCTAAGAAAGTTAACTCATCTGCACCTTCGGTGTTGTACAAGGATGCCATTTCAACTGGATCACCGGCATCCACTAAATCTGTGAAGTTAACACCTTTAACCACGCGACCATCGGTAACATCTAAACAAGGAATAATTCGGACCGAGAGAGTCATTTACCGCTGACCTTTAACGCTTCCTCTAAGGTGAACTTTCCGGCATACAAAGCTTTTCCAACGATCGCTCCTTCAACACCTGTGCTACGTAGTGCAGCAAGGGCTGCGATGTCATCTAAAGAAGATATTCCACCGCTTGCAATTACCGGCTTGGTTGTAGCGGCACAAACAGATTTCAGTAGCTCAATATTTGGGCCCGCTAAGGTTCCATCCTTTGCTACATCTGTAACAACATAACGCGCACATCCATCGCGATCTAAACGTTGCAAGGTTTCAAATAAATCTCCACCCTCCTTAGTCCAACCGCGAGCGGCCAAGGTGTGGCCACGAACATCTAAACCGACCGCTATGCGATCGCCATGTTCTGCAATTACTCGTGCAGTCCATTCGGGATCTTCTAAAGCTGCCGTTCCTAAATTAACACGGCGACACCCTGTTGCAAGTGCGCGACGCAAAGACTCATCATCACGAATTCCGCCTGAAAGCTCGACTTTGATATCAAGCTTTCCAACAACCTCTGCCAACAATGCAGAGTTTTCGCCTCGACCAAAAGCTGCATCTAGATCTACCAAGTGCAACCATTCAGCACCCGCAGCTTGAAATTCAAACGCAACATCAAGCGGTGCACCGTAAATACTTTCTTTTTCCAGCTCGCCCTGGACCAAGCGAACAGCGCGTCCATCTTTCACATCAACAGCTGGCAATAGCTCTAGATAGCTCATAGCGAACCCGCCCAATTCTTAATTAATGCCAAACCTGCAGCTCCCGATTTTTCTGGGTGAAATTGAGTAGCACTTACATAACCATCTTCGACGGCAGCTAGGAATTTCTCACCATGCGTGCTCCACGCTTGTGTTTTTCCTACAACTTTCTTTGCAGCATATGAGTGCACAAAGTAAAAGGACTCTGATTCGACCCCTTTGAATAAAACCGATGCAGAATCCGTTTCAACTGTGTTCCACCCCATGTGCGGCAAGATCGGTGCATCTAACTGTGAAACGACTCCGTCCCAGACACCGATACCGGCATGTGTACCAGTTTCAGAATGTTCGGTTCCTTCGCTAAACATAATCTGCATGCCAATACAGATGCCTAAAGTTGGGCGTTCTTTTGCAAGACGTTCACGAACTATTGATGCGCCATCAATTGCATTTAATCCATTCATGCACGCAGCAAAAGCTCCAACTCCAGGAACAACTAAACCCTCTGCCTCTAGCGCTATAGAACGATCCGATGTCACTACAACATCTTTTCCTGCGGTTGCAAAGGCCCGCTCTGCAGATCGGAGATTTCCAGAGCCGTAATCAAGAATGGCTATCAAAGAGAACCTTTAGTCGATGGGATTCCTGCAACTCTTCCATCTAGAGAAACCGCATCACGTAATGCACGAGCAACAGCCTTGAACTGCGCTTCAAATACGTGGTGTGCGTTGCGACCTTCTAAAACGCGAATGTGAAGCGCGATGCGCGCCTCTGCAACGATTGATTCCCAGATGTGCTTTCCTAGGGTTGTATCAAAGGTTCCAATGAGTTCAACGATCTCTGGCTGACGGTGCACAAGATATGGGCGACCTGAAAGATCAACCGCCGCTTGCACAAGAACTTCATCCAAAGGAACCATTGAGTCACCAAAGCGACGAATGCCTGCCTTGTCCCCCAACGCTTCGCGCAGAGCTTGGCCAAAAGCTAAAGAGGTGTCTTCAACGGTGTGGTGAGAGTCAACATCAACATCACCAGTTGTCTTTACGGTTAAGTCAAAACCTGAGTGCTTGCCCAATTGAGACATCATGTGATCAAAGAATGGAACACCTGTAGCGACATCGATGATGCCCTGTCCATCTAAATTGATCTCAACGAGTACATGCGACTCTTTAGTCTTTCTTTCGACGCGTGCTGTTCTCATGGGTATCTCCTTTAAATGAGCTCTTTGAGGGCTGAAATAAACAATTGATTCTCGGCTTCATTGCCAATGGTGACTCTTAAGTACCCTGATAATCCCACATCTCTAATCAGAACACCCTTTTCAAGCATTGCTGACCACAGTTGTGGCGCTTCTTGCTTAAAACCTGTGAAGAGAATGAAGTTGGCGCTACTTGGAATCGTGGTTAATCCCATGGCTTCAAGATCAGAGACAACAGTTTCGCGAGCGGCGATGAGGGTTGAGACCCCTGCCAATAATTCAGAACGGTGATCAATCGCGACCTGAGCAGCAGCTTGGGTAAGCGCGCTCAAGTGATACGGCAAACGAACGATCATCATCGCATCCTTAACCGCTTGGTCACTTACCAAATAACCCACGCGAGCTCCGGCGAAAGCGAAGGCTTTACTCATGGTGCGAATAACAATTACATGAGGATTATTGGCGATCAACGTGACCGCTGAGATTTCCTGCGAAAACTCAGCGTAGGCCTCATCGACAACAAGCAATCCCCCAACAGATTTAGCAGCATCGGCCAACATCTGAATTGAATCAATAGTTACAGCACCACCCGTTGGATTGTTTGGTGTTGTAATAAAGGTCAACGTTGGTTTGTGCTTGAGGATTTCTGAAACAGCGTCGGTGGTATTGAGAGAGAAATCAGCATTACGTTTTCCATCAATCCACAGCGCACCTGTCGTTTTAGCTATAAGTGGATGCATTGAATATGAAGGTGTGAAGCCCAAGACTGAACCTTGAGCAAAAGCTAAGAAGATCGATTGAATGATCTCATTTGAACCATTTGCCGCCCAAATGTTCTCTTCTGAAAACTTGGTAGCACTTTGCTCGTTGATGTAATTTGCAAGCTTTGTTCGCAAAACAGTTGCATCACGATCTGGGTAACGATTGAGATCTGAAGCTACCGCTGCAATTGCGTCTGTGATCGCTTTTTGCAATTCGATTGATGGCGAGTATGGGTTTTCATTGGTATTCAAGGATGCTCGTGCTGGAACTTGTGGAGCTCCATATGGTGAGAGCGGTCGCAAAGTTTCACGCAGCGGCAACCAACTTGGCCACGACATTACAGATTCTCCAGACGAACCGTCATCGCTTCACCGTGTGCGGGTAAATCCTCAGAGTTTGCAAGGGTGACAACGGTGTCAACAATGTCGGTAAATGCCTTTTGACCGTACTCAATAAAGTGCAATCCACGCAAGAAAGTCTGCACGGATAAACCGCTTGAGTGACAGGCACAACCGCCTGTTGGCAGCACATGGTTTGATCCTGCTGAGTAATCACCCAATGAGACTGGTGAGAATCTTCCGATAAATACCGCACCCGCGTTACGAATCTTTTCCGCATCAATTCGTGAATTACGTGTTTGAATTTCAAGATGCTCTGCCGCATATGCATTAACAACATCTAAACCTTGCGCAATGTCATCCACTAAAGCGATCGCCGATTGAACTCCGCTCAGTGCAGTTTTAATTCGATCAGAGTGCTTAGTTTTTGCAACCCGAACAGCCAGTTCAGCCTCAACCGCCTTAGCTAATTCAGGTGAGTCGGTGACTAGTACCGCCGCCGCAATGACATCGTGTTCTGCCTGGCTAATCAGATCTGCGGCAACATCTGCAGCGATCGCAGATGAGTCAGCCAAGACGGCAATCTCGGTTGGTCCTGCTTCGGAATCGATACCGATAATTCCACGAAGCGCACGCTTAGCCGCTGCAACGTAAATATTTCCAGGTCCAGTTACTAGATCAGCTTTTTCGCAAACACCTTCCATGCCGTAGGCGAAGAGTGCAATCGCTTGCGCTCCCCCAACGGCGTATACCTCGGTGATTCCGAGCAAGGCACATGTTGCAAGAATTGTTGGGTGTGGCAAGCCATCAAAATCTTTTTGTGGCGGAGATGCAACGGCAATTGATTTCACCTGTGCAATTTGTGCAGGAATAACATTCATCATCACACTGCTTGGGTAAACCGCACGTCCCCCTGGAACATACAAGCCAACGCGATCAACTGGAATCCATTTTTCAGTAACTGTTCCGCCATCAACAACAGTTGTTGTGGTTTCACCACGAAGTTGATCCTTGTGAACCTTTGTGATGCGAGTGATTGAGAGCTCTAAAGCGGCGCGAATAGCCGGATCAAGTTGTGACAGGGCAGAATCCAAAGCGGCTTGAGGTACTCGAATGCTTGCTGGCGTTACTCCATCAAACTCTTGGGCTAGTGAAATGAGATCGGCTTCTGTGCCCTTCTTGACTCTTTCAAGAATTGGCTCGATCAACACCATCGCATCAGCAACATTAAGCGTTGCGCGCGGAAGTTCAGCGTTGTATTGCGCCTTAGACAGGGATCGTCCGCGAAGGTCTACGGTACGAATCATTGGGCAATTGTATCGGCAAGGCGGCGTTCTCCGCCCTTTAATTTATGCCAGGCAGTTGGGCCCCAAGATTGATTTCAAGTCAGCGCTCAAACTTGGCGAAGAAGTGATCAAAGCATCTACCTTCATGACGGTGCTGGTTCCATTATCCAAAAGCTGTAAATGCACTTCGCGTTTTCCAGGATGAGAGCGCAAAATCTCTTTAATGCGATCTACCACTGGCGGTGTGCACTGTTGAATCGGTAGTGAAATGACCAGTGGGCCTGTAGGTCCCGCATTGATATCGGGCATCGACATTTCTAGCGCTGTAAATCGCAGAGCATCTTCACGACGATCCACACGTCCTCTGATTGTGACGATACGGTCTTCAGTCAATGACATCGAATACTGGTTGTAGGTATTTGCAAAGAAAAGAACTTCGAGTGCACCTTCGAGATCTTCGACGGTGACTACCGCCCATGATGCTCCCTGACGAGAAACCTTACGAGTGACGCTTGTGATCAAACCACCGATAGTCACAATCGATTCGTGTTGTGCACCATCATCAACCAGCTGGCTGATCGACATATCTGTATTTGCACGCAAGACATGTTCTACGCCAAGCAATGGGTGGTCTGAAACATACAGTCCCAACATCTCGCGTTCATAGGAAAGCAACATCGCTTTATCCCATTCACCCGTTGGAACCTCAATATCTAAGCCCGACACGGCGGTGACAGATTCGCCGCCAAAGAGATCGAACTGTCCGATCGCTTCGGCGCGCTTTGATTCAATGACCGAATCAATTGCTTCGAGGTGAACTGCAATCAATCCCTTGCGAGTTGATCCCAGTGATCCAAAAGCACCCGCTTTAATTAATGATTCGATGGTCTTCTTGTTGCACGCCTGTGCATCGACCTTGGCCAAGAAATCTCCAAAGGATGTGTAGCGACCCTTGGCATCGCGCGCGCTCTTAATGGAGGCAACAACACCTTCGCCCACATTTCTAATCGCAGCTAAACCGAATCGAATATCTACTCCACGTGGCGTGTACTCGGCATCAGATTCATTGACATCTGGTGGCAAGACATTGATACCCATACGACGGCATTCAGATAAGTACAAAGCAGATTTATCTTTATCATCGCGAACCGAGGTCAAAAGCGCAGCCATGTATTCGGTTGGGTAATTTGCCTTCAAATAGGCGGTCCAATATGAAACAACTCCGTAACCAGCTGAGTGTGCGCGGTTGAAAGCGTAATCAGAGAATGGAATCAGGACTTCCCAGAGTCGCTTGATTGCCGCGGTTGAGAAACCGTTTTCCTTCATTCCTGCTTCAAAGGGAACATACTCTTTATCCAGAATGTCCTTATTCTTCTTACCCATCGCCTTACGCAAAAGATCCGCGCGACCCAAAGTAAAGCCCGCAACCTTTTGTGCAATCGCCATTACTTGTTCCTGATACACGATCAAGCCGTATGTATCGCCCAAGATCTCATTAAGCGGCTCTGAAAGCTCTGGATGAATTGGTTCTACAGGTTTGCGACCATTCTTTCGATCCGCATAGTTGTTGTGTGCGTTTTCGCCCAACGGCCCTGGTCGATATAAAGCGATAACCGCTGTAATATCTT
>JACCEE010600529.1_pt1 | contig 18569 bp, 16 predicted proteins | sample 7449931 | NCBI WGS metagenome assembly JACCEE01 (sample SAMN15323457, study PRJNA562643) | freshwater metagenome | isolation source: river surface water | place: USA:Blue River Watershed | collected 2017-08-19 | reverse complement strand
CCAAGAAGCCAGCCTTTCATATGGCAATCTCTGGCAAAGCCAAAAGGGCTACTGGGGCATCAAAGCCCTGTCGAATCGAGAATTCCACGCCAAAGCCTATTTCTTTCGCGGGGGCATATTCTCCGAAAGTCACATCGGCAATGTCAACGACTTGCTGCTGGCCATGCAAAGAACAGAACCGCTCAACAACGCCCCCTTTACCTATAAAATCAACCGCCCCATGCAGCAGGCGGCTCACTTTCAAGCTGGCTACAACAACCAAAATTTCGTTCTATCCAAGTACCTAGTTCATCACAAGTTTTCTGTACAAATGAACCAACGCTGGGAATTCGATCCCCATCGCAGCAGCGCAAATACCTTCGCCCAACTCAACCTATGGCAAGCCACCATCAATCAATACACCGGCTTCGCCAAAATCCGAACACCAGAAAAATGGCAATCGAAATACGTATTCCAAAATTCCAGCCAATGGCAGCGATATGCGGGGTACTATTTTCTGCCCGACTACCAGCAATGGCAGCCAAATTTCCATTGGCACCTGAGCAACCAAAGCAACCCCAAAGCCCAACACCGGTTTGTTTTACGGGGCGATTACCTCATCAGAAATGTATTTCCAAAATTGAACGGCCAAACTACAGAAACTTGGCAACGCGCATTTGGACCATCCGCGGCCTATTCTTTCATCAAACAGCAAGGCAATCAACAATGGGAAGTGCACATCAGTCAACTCTGGCGAGCGCCCAGCATCAATGAACTATATACCCGCGGCGTACATCACGGTGCGGCCTCTTACGAAGAAGGCAGCCCTACGTTAAAGCCCGAAACCGGACAGAAAATCGAATGGCTATGGCTTCGCACCACCAAAATCCGCGAAATCCGAATCACTACTTTCTACCAACAATCACAAAACTTCATTGCGCTTTTCCCCATGTCAACACCCGTGCTTACTGTGCGAGGCGCATTCCCAGGGTATGAGTACAAACAATTGCCCACCCAGTACGCTGGCGCAGAAATTCAATACGCCCAAAAATGGATTGATCAAGGATTGCAAATCGCGCTGAGACTCGGCGGCATTTATGCCCGCATTCAACAAAACAACGAAATCCGCTACCCCAATTTACTCCCCTGTCCGAAAGGCAGCCTCCAAATCAACAAACGCTGGTCGCACGCTACTTTGATGATTGAAACCATCGGCGTTGGCAAGCAACCCTTCTATACCCCAGGCAGTGATTTCCTCCCCCCACCCAATGGATATGTGCTCCTAAATGCCCAATTGCAGCTGCATACGCAAGGACATGAACAACACGCACACTGGGTGATTTATGGCGAGAATCTCAGCAACAAAGCCTATCGCGATTACATGGACCGATTCCGGTATTTCACCAACCAAGCCGGCATGAACATCGGCATCAAATGGTTGTACGATATACACCACCACCATGAGCATCGCCACGATGAATTACACAGAGACGATACCCAACATCCCGAAAATAAACCCTGATAATCAACAAGATATGAAAACAATTGCAAAACCATCACACAAGTATATCGCCGTGGCGATCATGACTGTCGCCGCGATTTTTTCAACCCTCACATTCACCGCATGCAGCGAAAAAGCAGATGAAGGCGAACTCATCACTACCGTATCGCTCAGCATCAGCAATTCAGGAGGAACCCCCACAACCTATACCTGGAAAGACCTAGACGGACCGGGAGGCAATGCGCCGCAACTGCCCGATACAATAAAAATTGGACAAGTCACGCCCGGTGGCAACCCCTATACTGCCACATTGGAGTTCTTCAACGAACAAAATGGCACCAAAGAAGATATCACCTTGGAAGTGAAAAATGAAGGCCATGACCACTTCGTATGCTACGAAATTTCCACCCTGTCGCTGCCCCCCACGGGGTTGACTATCGTGGCTACGGATAAAGACAAAAACAATTTACCGATCGGACTCACCACAGAATGGAAGCCGATGGCCAAAGATTTTGGCGTAGTTGTCATCAGACTCAAGCACCAACCAGGCATCAAAACCGGCGAATGCAATGTGGGCGAAACCGATGTAGAAGTCACCTTTCCCTACAAGGTTCTGTAAGGGATAGCCCGCCGCATACCAACCCACCATAGCCACGCGCTGGAATCAAAAAGCCCCGAATTCGGGGCTTTTTTCGTATATTTGTAAAAATCAATTTCATGTCAGACAACCAAGCTTTAAAATCAACGGCCCTCTCAGACCTTCACACTTCTTTGGGTGCAAAAATGGTCCCTTTTGCAGGTTTTAACATGCCTGTACTGTACGATAACCTTATCCAGGAGCACCTGTGTGTGCGCAATGCGATGGGCGTGTTCGACGTCAGCCACATGGGTGAAGTTTGGGTTGAAGGTCCGAAAGCCTACGACTTGATCGAATTCATCACCACCAACGACGTAAGTACTTTGTACGATGGTCGTGTACAATACTCTTGCATGCCCAATGCAACCGGTGGTATCGTGGATGATTTGCTGGTGTATCGCTTCAATGCTGAAAAGTATTTGTTGGTGATCAACGCAGGAAACATCGATAAAGATTTGGCTTGGATTCACGAGCAAAACAAAAACTTCGGCGCTACTGTCACAGACGTGAGCCCAGAATATAGTCTGTTGGCGATTCAAGGTCCGAAAGCCACCGAAGCATTGCAAAAATTAACCAGCGTAAACCTGAGCGAAATTCCCTACTACCACTTTGTAGAAGGCGAATTGGCTGGTTTGCAATTGATCATTTCTTGCACGGGCTATACTGGTGCCGGCGGATTTGAGTTATATGTAAAGAATGCTGATGCGCGCACCTTGTGGGACAAAGTATTTGAAGCAGGGGCAGAATTTGGCATCAAGCCCATTGGGTTGGGTGCACGTGACACCTTGCGATTGGAAAAAGGTTTTTGCTTGTACGGCAACGACATCAACGACGAAACTTCACCCATCGAAGCGGGTTTGGGCTGGATCACCAAGTTCAACCACCCCTTCATGATGAGCGAGCACCATAAAGCGATCAAAGAGAACAAGCCCACCAAGAAGTTGGTTGGTTTTGAATTGGTCGACAAAGGCATTCCCCGTCAGCACTACCCTTTGTGCGATGCGAGCGGCGCGGTGATTGGTGAAGTAACCAGCGGAACCATGAGTCCTAGCTTGAACAAAGCGATTGGCTTGGGTTACGTGAAGAGCGAATTCGCAGCAGCGGGTTCTGAAATCTTCGTTGAGGTTCGCGGCAAATTGCTGAAGGCCACCGTTTGCAAGATTCCTTTTATGTAAGGTGAAACGAAAAATGTAACTAGCAATTTATGCTATAAAAAAAGGGGCGTGATTCACGCCCCTTTTTTATTGGTTAATCAAAACGAAGCGCTTCGATTGGATCCAGTTTTGAAGCCCGCTGCGCTGGATACAACCCCGCAGCCAAACCAACCACCACACACACCACCAAGGCCAGGAGCATCCACTCCCAAGGTGCCACAAATCCAGCACCCAAAGCCATCCCCACCAAGTTGCCAATGATGAGTCCGAGCAGGATCCCGCCCAAACCGCCGATCTGACAAATCACCACCGCTTCCACCAAAAACTGATTTTTAATCTGCTTGGCTGTTGCGCCCAGGGCTTTCCTCAAGCCAATTTCACGGGTACGCTCCGTCACCGAAACCAGCATAATATTCATCAAACTCACCGCCGCGCCCAACAAGGTTATGATGGCAATTACCGTCCCCACGCTCGACACCATTTTGATGTTCTCTAGCGCCTCTTTGGCCATCGCACTGCTTTGCTGAATCACAAAATTATCTTCATCTTCCGGGGTTAGTCGCTTTATTCTGCGCATCAAACTGTAGGCCTCACTCATGCTGCCCTCCAAATCCACCACTGCATCTACCGCCACGGTAATCACACAATTGTCATTGGCCATTTTCATATCTCGACGCGCCCGTGTCACAGGCAAAAAAATCACGCGATCGCCTCCGCTCATGCCCATGCTCGACCCTTTGGTTTGCAATTGCCCCACCACCCGGTAGGGCTTTCCATTGATGGCGATGACTTGGTTCAAAGCCCTGTCTTTCCGCTGCGATCCAGGGAAAAGCTTATCCACGATTTCTTGTCCCACCACCACCACTGGCACAGCGTGATTCACTTCATTATCGGTAAACGTACGTCCCGATTCCAACTCGTAATTCGCGGTTTTCAAGTAGTCGGCATCAACCCCCAGCACCCGCACGTTGGGATTGGTTTCGGCCGACTGAAAGGAGGCCTTCGCCGTAAAATCGGCATTTACTTGCAGCGCAACGGTTGCACCTTGGGCTTCCATCCGTTTTTGAAATTCCCAGGCCTGATCAAAGGCGATGGGTTCACTCGCGTCCGATTCGCCAAAACGCTTAACACCACTTGAATTCCGGATGGTATAACTCTGCGACCCCATCTTACTGAAGGTCTTGGTCACAGCAATTTGCATCGCACTGATGCTGGTCAAAATTCCCACCAAAGCGGCTATACCGATGGCGATAATGCTCGAGGTAATTACCGCACGTGTGGCATGGGCCTTAACAGAACCCAGCCCTTGCTTGATATTTTCAGCAAATAGCGACACGCCTTAGGCCGAGAACGATTGTCCGCACCCACAAGTTGAACTTGCGTTGGGGTTATTGAACGAAAATCCGCGGTTGTTCAATCCGTTTTCCCAATCCACTTGCATGCCTAACACATACATCACGTGTGCCTTGTTCATCACCATTTTGATGCCTTCAACTTCGTATACATTGTCGCCCTCTTCCTTTTTATCAAAGGCCAACAAATAACTCATACCAGAGCATCCGCCGCCTTTCACACCAATGCGCAAATAAGCGTCTTCCTCCAAAGCCAAGTTGGCCTGTAATCGATGCAATTCGCTCAAAGCAGACTCGGTGAACGTAACTGGGGCGGTTTCTACAGAAGGTGTTGCGGTTTCCATAAATACAAAAATACAACCGCAGAAGGAAAGTAGGTAAACTTGTCGATAAACGCTTTGTATCTTTGTTGAATGGAATTTCTTGTTGCATTGACGCCCTTGGCCATTTTCCCTGCGGGCACTGACACCATCTTTTTACTTTGTTTGATTGTATTGCCCGCATTGCTGGTATTTTTCACTGCGCAGTACATGATGAAACAACACATCACCAACAGCGTTCAGTTGGTAAAGACTGAAATTCTCAAAACCAATTTAAACACCTTTACCCCATTAAAATTGCAAGCTTATGAGCGAATTGCCCTGTTCCTTGAACGCACAAGTATTCCCGCTTTGATCCAAAGCTATGCGCAAGCTGGACAGTCGGCCCGCGGCTTCGCCGCGGCCGCAACCCATGCAATCAAAGAAGAATATAGCTATAACGTATCCCAGCAGATTTATGTAAGCACCCAAATGTGGACCCTGGTGAAAGCCATCAAAGAACAACACCTACAGTTGCTGCAAAACATCACCGCCAACCTGCCCGCCGATGCTACCGCTGCCGACCTCAGCCAAAAACTCATCGAATTCCTGCAATCCATGGAAGTACAACCCCAAGACCGCGGACTCGAATTCATGAAAAATGAAATCGCGCTAACGCTCGGACAATAATCACCCAGAATACCCCCTTTCCAAACCCATGACAACGGAGAAAAAGAACAACAGCGGCCTGCCCATCGACCTCGTTTACGGTCCTACCGCTACCAATACCACCGCTTCTGAGCAACCCGGACAGTTCCCCTACACCCGCGGCGTAAAACCCGACATGTATAGAGGTCGTCTGTGGACGATGCGACAGTATGCCGGTTTCTCTACCGCAGAAGCATCCAACGAACGATACCACTACCTATTAAACCAAGGTACAACCGGATTGTCTGTCGCCTTTGACCTTCCCACACAAATTGGCTATGACTCAGACCATGCCATGAGCGAAGGGGAAGTTGGAAAAGTAGGCGTAGCAATAGACTCACTGGCCGATATGGAAATCCTGTTCAAAGGCATCAAACTACAAGATGTCACCACCAGTATGACCATCAACGCCACCGCTTCAACCCTGCTAGCGATGTACGTGGCCTTGGCGAAAAAGCAAGGGGCCGACCTTACCAAAATTGGGGGAACCATCCAGAACGATATCTTGAAAGAATATGCCGCCCGGGGTACCTATATCTATCCGGTAAGACCAAGCATGCGCTTGATTACCGACATCTTTGAATGGTGCAGCAGCGAATTGCCAAGATGGAATACCATATCTATTAGTGGATACCATATTCGCGAAGCAGGATCTACCGCCGTTCAAGAACTCGCATTCACCCTGGCAAACGGAAAAGCCTATGTGGAAGCGGCGAAGAAAAAAGGCCTCGATGTCAATGTATTCGGAAAGCGTTTGAGTTTCTTCTTCAATGCCCACAACGATTTCTTCGAGGAAGCCGCCAAATTCAGGGCTGCCAGAAGAATTTGGGCCAACATCATGAAAGACATGGGCGCCACAAACCCCGATGCCATGATGCTCAGATTCCACACCCAAACCGGTGGATCTACACTCACCGCCCAGCAACCCGAAAACAACATCGCTCGTGTAACGATCCAAGCACTGAGCGCAGTATTAGGCGGCACACAGAGTTTACACACCAATGGATACGATGAAGCACTCAACTTGCCTACCGAAAAAGCCGCAAGAATCGCCCTGAGAACCCAACAGATCATCGCCCACGAAAGTGGAGCAACCAATACCGTAGATCCTTTGGCTGGTTCTTATTATGTAGAACACCTCACCGATACCTTAGAAAAGGAAGCCATGAAACTCATTCAGCACATCGATGAGATGGGTGGCTCTGTCTCTGCCGTAGAATCTGGATGGATGCAAGAGCAAATCGCCCGCAGTAGCTACGAAGCCCAAAAATCGATCGAAAATGGTGAGCAGATTGTCGTTGGCGTGAATGCATTTACTACGAATGAAACCGAAACGATGCCATCGTTCAAAATAAACGACAGTATACGGGTACAACAAAGCGAAAAACTGGCCAAACTCCGTAGCGAACGCAATGATGAAAAATTTGAGTCGAGCATGAAAAATCTAGCCCAAGCCGCCGATGGTGAGGCCAATTTGATGCCTTATATTTTAGACTGCGTTGAATCCTATGCCACTTTGGGCGAAATCGCTGATATACTGAGAAATAAGTTCGGAGAATACCAAGGATAACGCTTGTTTCAACAAGTGATTTTTAAGGCAGAAATGGATGGATACCATACCAACTTGTTCCATAGTAAAAAAAATTAAAAAACAAGCAAAAAAAATTAGCAGTTTGTGAATTTTGTCTTTTTCTTAGCACTTTGGTTGGTGAGAAACGCAGCACTTGATTACCAACCACTTACAAGTAAATACCAACAAAGGATTAACAAATTAGAGCAGAAACACAGATGACAGACAAAAAGGCACACGAAATTTCTTGGCAAGAATGCCTTACCATTATCCGTGACAACGTCACACCCCAGAGTTTTAAGACTTGGTTTGAGCCCATCAAGGCGGTCAAATTGGCCAACAAGGTGCTTACCATCCAAGTACCCAGCCAATTCTTTTACGAATGGTTGGAAGAACACTATGTCCAACTGCTGCACAAAACTTTAAAGAAAGTCATTGGTCCAACCGCCAAGTTGGAATACAACATCATCGTGGAAACCTCTGCTCCAGGCCACGACACTACCCCTTACACCATCAACCTACCCACCGGTAGCAATTCTACCAAATCAGTACAGAATGAGTTGGGAATGCCCATCAACATGGACACCCCCATCAAAAACCCATTCATCATCCCTGGTTTGAAGAGAATGAACATTGATAGCCAATTGAATCCCCGCTACACTTTCGACAATTTCGTAGAGGGTGATTGCAACAAATTGGCAAGAAATGCAGGTTTGGCCATCGCTCAAAAGCCCGGCGGAACCGCATTTAACCCCCTCATGGTCTTTGGTGGATGCGGATTGGGTAAAACCCACCTCGCCCATGCCATCGGCAACTTGACAAAACAAACCCACAAACAAAAAGTGGTGGTTTTCGTCAGTGCTGAAAAATTCATCAACCAATTCATCGACTCAGCCAAGCAAGGCAACAACAATCAGTTCATCAACTTTTACCAATACCTCGATGTATTGATCGTTGACGATGTACAATTCTTCGCCAAAAAAGAACGCACACAAGAAATATTCTTCCAAATCTTCAACCACCTGCACCAAAACGGCAAGCAAATCATCCTTACCTGTGACCGTGCACCCAAGGACCTGAAGAACATGGACGAGCGCCTTTTATCACGCTTCAAATGGGGCTTGAGCGCAGACCTCAACACCCCCGATTTCGATACCCGCGTCTCTATTTTGGAAAACAAAATGTACCAAGATGGTATCACCCTCAACCGTGATGTGGTTGAATACTTGGCCCATAACATCGACACCAACGTGCGTGAACTCGAAGGAGCACTGATTTCTTTGTTGGCGCAAGCCAGTTTGACAAGAAAGCAGCTCGACCTTAACCTTGCCAAGCAAATTGTCAAGAATTTCGTCAAGAATTCTACCCGCGAAATCAGCATCGAGTATATCCAAAAATTGGTTTGCGACTTCTACAACATCCCTGTGGAAGCCGTGAAATCCAAAACCCGTAAGCGCGAAATCGTACAAGCCCGTCAAATCGCCATGTATTTCACCAAAGACCTCACAAAGGCCTCTCTGAAAAACATCGGTATCTTCTTCGGTGGTCGCGATCACTCTACCGTGATCCATGCCTGTCAAACCGTGAATGACTTGATCGAAACCGACAAGAAATTCCGTCACGACGTTGAAGAAATTGAAAAGCGTATCAAAATCAACACGTTTTAACGGTTCTTCCACCGCAAAAGTGTAATTTCACGACCGAACACAAACGGTTTTCTCAGCATGTTTAAGTTTTATCGATCGTTCCGATACGCCCTTACTGGATTGTGGTTGCTCCTTAGTACAGAAAGGAATTTTCGCATCATGGGCGTCGTTTGCCTATTGGTAAACCTAGCCGGATTTTCCCTAGACGCCTTTGGCGAACACCTAAACCGTTTCGAATGGGCCATCCTCTGGTGTGCAATGGGATTGGTTTTTGTTTCTGAAGGACTCAATACGGCCCTTGAAACAACCCTCGACGCTCTGCATCCAGAAAAACACCCCATGATCGGTCGCGCCAAAGACATGGCCGCCGGTGCAACACTCTCTGCAAGTATCGTTGCAATTATCGTGGGACTTTATATTTTCACCCCACACGTCATGTCCTTGCTACAGGGACAATAGCGCGTTGGAGGAATCTTCGTTCAAAAAACGAGATCCCACCCCGACGAAATATCAAATTCTCTTAAAAACCCAACTCTTTCAGTTGCTTCGCGTCGATCTCACTCGGCGCATCAATCATCACATCCCTACCGCTATTGTTCTTAGGGAAAGCAATGTAATCGCGGATACTCTCAGAACCTCCAAACAAACTGCATAAACGGTCGAATCCAAAGGCCAATCCACCGTGTGGAGGTGCGCCATATTCAAATGCATTCATCAAGAATCCGAACTGTGCCTGGGCTTCTTCTTTGCTAAAGCCCAACAAATCAAACATTCTTGACTGCAACGATTTATCAAAAATACGGATCGAACCGCCACCTATTTCCACCCCATTGATGACCAAATCATAGGCATCCGCCCTAACACTGCCTGGATCGGTGTGCATAAGAGCAATATCCTGTGGTAATGGACTGGTGAATGGGTGGTGCATGGCATGCCAACGACCACTCTCTTCATCGTGTTCCAACAAAGGAAAATCCAATACCCACAACGGCTTATAATCAAAAGGATCTCTCAACCCCAATTCAGTACCCATCAATAATCGAAGTTCATTCAACTGCTTGCGGGTTTTGTGTAAATCACCCGCCAACAACAAGATCAAATCACCTGGCTCCGCACCAAAGGCCGACTTCCAAGCCGACAAGGCCTCAGCATCATAAAACTTATCTACTGAACTCTTGGCACTACCATCCGCTTCTATCCTGCACCAAACCAACCCTTTGGCACCAATTTGCGGGCGCTTCACAAAATCCGTCAACCCATCCAATTGCTTGCGGGTATAATTTCCAGCACCCTTGGCACAAATACCTATTACGGCCTCCACAGAATCAAAAACCACAAAATCTTTTCCGCTAATCAAATCCACATCCGTTTCGGGAGACTTTAACTCCACAAAACGCATATCGAAACGAATATCTGGCTTATCACAACCGTACCAACGCATCGCATCGGCATAATTCATCCTTGGAAAATCACCAAATGTTAACCCCTTCTCCTTTTCAAACAAATGCTTCGCCAACCCTTCAAAGGTTTGCAAAATATCCTCGCGCTCCACAAAACTCATTTCACAGTCTATCTGGGTAAACTCGGGCTGCCTATCAGCACGCAAATCCTCATCCCTGAAGCATTTTACAATTTGAAAATACCGATCAAAGCCACTCACCATCAACAACTGCTTGAAGGTTTGCGGACTTTGGGGCAATGCATACCACTGTCCGGGATTCATCCTTGAAGGAACCACAAAATCACGGGCTCCCTCAGGGGTGCTCTTGATCAAAACAGGGGTTTCAACCTCCAAAAAAGACGCATCACTCAAATAATTCCGGATTTGTTGCGCCAAGCGATGTCTCAATTCCAAATTCGCACGAACCGGATCCCTGCGCAAATCCAAATAACGATATTGCATGCGAATGTCATCGCCACCGTCCGTCTCATTCTCAATGGTAAACGGGGGTGTTTTGGCTTGGTTCAAAATGACCAAATCCGTGACAATGATTTCGATGTCACCGGTCGACATCAACGCATTCTTCGATTCGCGTTCAGCTACAGTGCCTGTTACTTTCACCACGAATTCACGTCCCAATTCACCCGCCTTGGCAAGCATCTCTGCGCTATAGGCCTCATTGAATGAAAGCTGGGTAATCCCATAGCGATCACGCAAATCCACGAAGGCCATAGAACCCATCAACCGAACACGTGCTACCCAACCCGACAGGGTTACTGTACTACCAACGTGCGACAAGCGCAATTCACCACAAGTATGCGAACGAAACATAAATGCAAAAATACAATGCTAAACACGAAAAGCATTGGCAAATACTGCCAAAACCATTAATCTTTTTGCGATTCTGGCCAACCTTGGGCCTTGATCTCAAATTGGTTACCTGATTTGGTCAACAACATGTTCTTCGACGTTACATCGGTAACATATCCAATCACGGTAAAATCAGGCATGGTTTTGATCTTCTCATAATCCGATTGAGCCACCGTAAACAGCAATTCATAGTCCTCACCGCCATTCAATGCTACAATACTCGGATTCAAATCAAACGCCAATGCCGTATCCAATGTCTGCGGATCGATGGGCAATTTCTCCTCATACACATGAAAACCAAATCCGTTGGCCTTGGCCATGTGATACAACTCAGAGGCCACCCCATCGCTCACGTCAATCATGCTACTGGGCTTTACATCCAACATTTTCAGCAACTCTACTACATCTTTGCGTGCTTCAGCTTTCAACTGTCGTCCCACAATGTAATCATATTGCTCCAAATCGGGCTGCATGTTAGGCACTTCCATGAATACGCGTTTTTCGCGCTCCAAAATTTGCAATCCCATGTAGGCCCCACCCATATCGCCACTCACCACCAACAAATCACCTGGCTGCGCACCGCCGCGATACACTATCTTATCCTTCGCTACCCTACCAACGGCTGTGAGCGACAACACCAATCCGCTGCGAGACGTTGTGGTATCTCCACCCACCAAATCCACACCATAATGCTCACAAGCGATTTGCATACCTGCGTACAACTCCTCCACGGCCTCCAAGGAAAAGCGATTGCTCAATCCCAAGCCCACCATCACCTGCTCCGCCATGCCGTTCATGGCATAAATATCACTTACCGCCACCGAAATGGCTTTGTAACCCAAATGTTTTAAAGGATGAAAACTCAAATCAAAATGCACACCCTCCAACAACAAATCCGTGGTAACCAGCGAAAAATGATCGCCCTGATCTACCACTGCACAATCGTCGCCGATACCTTTGATGGTTTTGGCATGTTTATTTTCAAAGTGTTGAGACAAGTGTTGGATAAGCCCAAACTCTCCCATAGCAGCGATTTCTGTGCGATCTGAATTGTCAAACATGCTACAAAGATACACTTACATAGCAACCCGCGCGCTTACAACGCAATACAAACGTTCTTGGGCTCGGTGAAAAAGCGCATCGCCTCCCAACCACCTTCTCTACCCACACCACTGCTTTTCACACCACCAAAAGGCGTCCTTAAATCGCGCAGCAACCAACAGTTCACCCAAACGATGCCCATTTGCAACTGAGCCGCAACCCGATGCGCCCGCGTCAAATGCTCGGTCCAAACCGTGGCCGCCAACCCGTAATCCGTGGCATTGGCCATCGCCAAAACCTCCTCCTCCGTATCAAAAGGCATGATACTGATGACCGGACCAAATATCTCCTCCATATTGCATCGCGCGGATGCACTCAATCCCTCCAAAATGGTTGGTGCGATGTAATATCCGTTTTCCAAACCTTCCGGATGCAAGGCCGTCCCCCCACACAACACCGTAGCGCCCTCCTCCTTGGCCAAAGCGATGTATCCCAACACCTTCTCGTAATGGGGTTTCGATACGATGGCACCCACCCGGGTTGCAGGATCCAAAGGATCGCCTACCTTCATCTCAGAAACCGCCTTCACCAACGCATCCTTCACTTGACTGTAAACCGAACGCTCCACAAAAACCCGACTGCCACACAAACAAATCTCACCCTGATTCATGAACGAACTGTTTACCGTGGTTTTGATCGCCTTGTCCAAATCCGCATCCGCGAAAATGATATTGGGATTTTTACCCCCCAGTTCCAGGCTCACTTTCTTGAACATCGGACCTGCAACGCTCGAAATATGCTTTCCTGTTGCCGTGCCGCCGGTAAATGAAATGGCTTTGATGTTTGGATGTTCCACGATGGCCTGTCCAACCGTAGCACCCGACCCATGAACAATATTCAATACCCCATTGGGCAATCCGGCCGCGGTACAAATCTCACCCAACATCGCGGCGGTAACTGGCGTAAACTCACTGGGCTTTGCCACAACACAGTTACCCGCAGCCAAGGCCGGCGCAATTTTCCAAGTAAACAAATACAAAGGCAAATTCCACGGACTGATGCACCCCACCACGCCAATGGGCGTTCTTAGTGTGTAATTAATGGCCCGATTTTCCATCGCATGGCTTTCGCTGGCAAACTGCATCGCCGCCGTCGCAAAAAACCGAAAATTCTGTGCGGCCCGAATCATTTCATTCTTGGCCAACCACAGCGGCTTGCCTTGGTCATTGCTCTCTGCCAAAGCCAACGCATCCCGCAAATTATCAATCCCCTCAGCGATGGCATTCATCACCTTGAATCGCTCTTCAGCAGGTGTGTTGCTCCAAGTTGGAAAGGCAGCCGCAGCCGCTTCGTAGGCTTTCGACACATCCTGAGCATCGGAATTGGGAATTGTCCCATAGACCTTGCCAGAAGCAGGATTGTAATTGTCTAGTACCGCACCAAGCTGTGCTGCACACATGTCCCCGTTGATGTAATTTTGAATATTCATGCGACCTTTTTACGGTTCAATTTAAACTGTTTAATTCCGACCAATTTCGGCAAAAATTTCATACGCATTGGGCGATGTCCAAATGGCATTCTCACTCACCGATATCCCATACCCTTGTCTGGGCTGAAACGATATCCGCACATCCCGATCCATATACCAACTGCGCTGTTTGATGGTCCATTGCATCAATTGAACTTTGTTTTTGCGATAGTTCACCATCAATTCTTGCAATTCTGCCATCGTATCCTGGGCATTGTAGCGCACAATTTTTAGCGCTCCTGAAGTATCCACCGTTTCATCGTAATGGGTTTTCTTGGCCGATTCAATCAAAGACCAAGCCGTTACCCATTCCAATTCATTGGCCCAATCCACCGAGTCGATGGTTTCTGTGCTCACCTCCTCGCCTTTACTCACCGTTTTGCGCAACCCCGGTTGTGTTTTCTGCAACCAAGCGATTTCCTGCTGCGCAAATTCCACAAACCCATCTGTCGCACTTTGCTTAGAAGCCGTGGCCTTTCCACAGCCCACAAACACCATCAAACACAATCCAACGCCCCAAAATCCTAATTTATACTTCATAAAATCAATGATTTACCTGTCATCTCCAAAGGCTGAACCAACCCCATCATCTGCAAAATCGTGGGCGCAACATCGGCCAATATACCATTGCGTAAATCCTGCTCTCTCTCCTGAGTCACCCACCAAACGGGAACCGGATTGGTTGTATGTGCTGTATTTGGAGAACCATCGTCGTTGACCACGAAATCGGCATTGCCATGGTCAGCAATGATCAAAAACTCATAGCCCAACTCCTCACCCACTTCCACCAAGCGCTGCAAACAGCTATCCACCGTTTCTACCGCTTTGATAATCGCCTCGTACACGCCCGTATGTCCTACCATATCCGCATTCGCAAAATTCAAACACACAAAATCGTATTGCTCCTGCTGCATCTTGGCAATGGCTCGATCTGTTAATTCTACCGCGCTCATTTCTGGCTGTAAATCATACGTTGCCACCTTGGGAGAATTGGCCATTAGTCGATCTTCACCCTCAAAAGCCATCTCCCTACCCCCTGAAAAAAAGAAGGTTACGTGGGGATACTTTTCTGTTTCAGCGGCACGCAACTGGGTTTTACCCGCCATCGAGATCACCTCGCCCAACGTCTGCTGCAAATTGTCGTTCTCAAACAACACACCCGCAATCTTATACTTAACATCGTACTGTGTTAAGGTGTAATAATTCAATTTCAACTTGTGCATCCCGTGCTGCGCGAAATCTTCCTGCGTCAACGCCCGGGTAATCTGCCTGCCACGATCCGTGCGGAAATTCGCATTCACCACCACATCGCCCTCGGCAATAAGTCCTTTAGAGCCGGGGAGACAGCGTAGGGCCGACATAAACTCATCGGTAACACCCGCCGAATACTCAGCTTGTATGGCCGCGACCACATCGTCAACCGCTTTGCCATCACCCTTCACCAGCAAATCATAGCAAACCTTGACACGCTCCCATCGCTCATCGCGATCCATGGCATAATATCGACCAACCACCGTGCTCAACGCAGCACCCGTGCCGGCCAAATGTTTCAACAAATCTTTTGTATGGCCCAGGCCCGACTTGGGATCGGTATCTCGACCGTCTAAAAATGCATGCACGTAGACCTCTTTCAATCCGAAGGCCAAGGCGATGCTACATAACTGCTTAATGTGTTCAATGTGCGCATGCACGCCGCCATCACTCAACAAGCCCATGATGTGGAACGGCTTATTTTCGGTTTTCGCTTTTTGCATGGCAGCCAACAAAACCGTGTTGTTTGCCACAGAACCCTCCTCAAACGCTTTGTTGATCTTCGCCAACATCTGCCAAACCACTCGCCCCGCCCCTATGTTCATATGACCCACCTCCGAATTGCCCATCTGTCCTACCGGCAACCCCACATTCTCACCATCGGTGCGCAAGGTAGCATGCGGATAGCGCGCAAACAAAGAATCTGTAAACGGCGTGATTGCCTGATTGATGGCATCCGAATGAGAGCCATTTCCCAAGCCCCATCCATCCAAAATCACCAAACCCACTTTTTTAACCATTCCACAAAGGTACAACACCCCGTAATTGTATGAAGTAAATTCCCGATATTTGTGGTGTGAAAAACCACATTTCTGCAACCTTTTTGAGCAAATGCCTTGGGACAACCCTCGTGCTGCTGCTAGGAGGTCTTTCGAACCTTACGGCGCAGGTGGTTTACGACGTTGATCCTGCCGTGGAAGGCATCGAAAAAAACCGCATCGAAAAGAGCAAAACCGCTGATAAAAAGATCATGGGGTACCGCATTTTCATTGGTTTCTCTGCCAAACGCGCCGATGCCACAGAAATCCTTACCAAAGCAGAAGAAAAATTCGCCGATAGCCATGGAGCAGTCCTCATCTACGACGAACCCAATTTCAAAGTATATGTTGGCACGTTTGCCACAGCCGCCGAAGCCGATGCTGCCCTGGTGGATGTGAAACGCGAATTCCCCAATGCACGCAAATTGCGCATGCTTATTCCCAATCCCGCCTATATCGGACCAACGTCGAACTGATTCTCATGCCCAATTCGTTGAAAAAAGATCCCAAAGTCGAAAAAACGAAACAAGAAGTTCGGGAACTGTTCACAGCCTTCTTGGAACAAAATCAACAGCGTAAAACCCCGGAACGTTACGCAATCCTCGACGAAATTTACTCTTCAAAAGCGCACTTCGACGTGGATGAGCTTTTCCTCAAAATGAAAACCCGTAACTACCACGTGAGTCGAGCCACCGTGTACAACACCCTCGATTTGTTGGTAGAATCAGGCCTGGTGAAACGCCACCAATTTGGCCAAAACACCTCACACTACGAACAAGCCTACGGCTACAAACAACACGATCACCTCATTTGCAATCATTGCAAAAAGGTTTTCGAATTTTGCGATCCCCGCGTGCAACAAATCACCAGCACCATGGGCGCATTGCTCAAATTCAACGTAAGCAGTCACTCTCTACACTTATACGGCGACCCAGCCACCAACGAACAAGGCGAATGTGCCCAGTGTGGTGAAGTCCCAACAAAATCTTAAATACTAGAAATTACACACATGGTTGATGTTATACTTGGCCTCCAATGGGGCGACGAAGGAAAAGGAAAAATTGCCGATTACCTAACCCCCAAATACAATGTTGTGGCGCGCTTCCAAGGCGGTCCCAATGCCGGTCACTCACTGGATTTTGAAGGCAAAAAGTTTGTCCTCAACACCATCCCATCCGGTATTTTCCGCAAAGAAACCATCAACCTGATCGGCAATGGCGTAGTGATCGACCCCGTTCGTTTGCGAGAAGAAATTGAACGCATCGTCAACGAATGTCCCGACTACAAAGAGCGCTTATACATCTCCCAGAAAGCTCACCTGATTCTGCCAACACACAGAATCCTCGATGCCGCCTCTGAGTCGGCCAAAGGCGATGCCAAAATTGGCTCTACCCTGCGCGGTATCGGTCCTACCTATAAAGACAAAATCGGTCGCTCTGGCCTGCGCGTCGGCGATATCCTCGAAGGCGACTTCACCAAACGCTACCAAGAAATTGTAAAAGACCACCTGCGAATGATCGAATTCCTGGGCTTCACCGATTTCCAACTAGAAGCAGAAGAAGAAAAGTTCTTCAGCGCCATTGAATTCCTGAAAGGACACAAATTGGTGAATAGTGAGTACTTTATTCATGATTGTATTTCGAAAGGACAAAAGATCCTCGCAGAAGGCGCACAAGGCAGCTTGCTGGATGTAGAATTCGGCACCTACCCCTTCGTTACCAGTTCCAATACCTTGGCAGGCGGTGTTTGTACCGGCCTCGGCGTAGCACCCAAACAAGTGGGAAAAGTTTACGGCATTTTCAAAGCCTACAGCACCCGCGTAGGTTCTGGCCCTTTCCCAACCGAATTGGATGATGAAACTGGCGAGTATTTGCGTATTAAAGGACATGAATTTGGTGCAACCACCGGCAGAAAGCGCAGAACGGGCTGGATCGATTTGGTGGCCTTGAAATATACCTGCATGTTGAATGGCGTGGATGAACTCATCATGATGAAGAGCGACGTCCTCAACGGCATGGAGAAAATCGCTGCCTGTACCGCCTATATGATCAACGGCGTGCGCAGCGAACAAGTACCTGCCAACCTATGCAGCAGCGACGTTGAGCCCATTTTGGAATGGTTCCCAGGATGGAGCGAAGACCTCAGTCATACCCAAGGTTTCGAGGCGATGGACGTGCACTTCAAAAACTACGTTCACTTTGTTGAGAATTACTTAGGGACAAAAATCCGTGTGATTTCTCTCGGTCCTGAGCGTGAAAGCACGTTGGTGAAAGACTAATCCTACGCGGCACTGCCATGAAAATCATTTGCATCGGTAGAAACTACGACGCCCATATCCGCGAACTCAACAATGAAGTTCCCGAAGAACCCGTCATTTTCATCAAACCCGATACCGCCCTACTGAGAAATAACAACCCTTTTTTCATTCCTGATTTCTCCAATGAAATCCACCACGAAGTGGAATTGGTGGTGAAAATCAAAAAGCCCGGCCGACATATCCCGGTGAATTTTGCCAAGGACTATTACGACGAAGTGGCGCTGGGCATCGACTTTACCGCCAGGGATGTACAAAACAAGCTCAAGGCCAAAGGATTGCCCTGGGAGAAAGCCAAGGGGTTTGACCACTCTGCGGTGGTGAGCAACTTTATGCCGCTGTCTGAGCTCGAAAACGGCGACAACAAAGGCATTCACCATTGCTATTTCAGTCTAGAAAAAAACAACACGCCCGTTCAGCAGGGTTGCACGGCACACATGATTCACAATGTGGACCAAAT
>JACCEE012562631.1_pt1 | contig 18572 bp, 21 predicted proteins | sample 7449931 | NCBI WGS metagenome assembly JACCEE01 (sample SAMN15323457, study PRJNA562643) | freshwater metagenome | isolation source: river surface water | place: USA:Blue River Watershed | collected 2017-08-19 | reverse complement strand
TGATGAGGCGAAGGTACGGAAAGAGGAGCTGCGTATCGAGGCCCCGATCGTCGCGGTGACCGGAACCGAGGATGACTCCGACGAATTTTCCGCGCGCCGCGGCGCGTTCGCGGGATTTATCCGAAAACCGTACGATCCCGCCTCGTTTCGCAAGCTTTTCTCGCAAGCATAATCGCCCCTAGGGGACGAAAGGACGGCACGATCATGGATACCTATACCCTGGTGCGCACTGAGCACTTGAATCACAATGGAAAGCTTTTCGGCGGCCAGCTGCTTAAGTGGGTCGACGAATTCGCCTGGCTCGCCGCCGCGCGCGATTTTTGCGGATCGATCCTCGTTACCCGCGCCATGGATAACAGCGAGTTCCGCCATACCGTGCCCAATGGCTCGATCCTTCGGTTTAGGGTAGAGCAGGTACGGCTCGGGACTACCTCGGTGTTATATTCCGTCGACGTGTACGCCGACATGCCCGGCAGTCGCGACGAGGAGCTGATTTTCTCCAATAGGGTGACCTTTGTCGGCGTCGACGAAAACGGGGTTAAATGCCCCCTTAAGCCCTTTTCCTGCGCCAAAAAGTCGTAAAATAGGGGATCCGAAACGCCCGGCTCGGGTGTTATATAGAGCACAAGTTCCGGAAATCCATGCTACAATATGACCCGTTGACGCGAATTTCGTCAGCAACACCGAGGAGGAACATACATGAAGATGAAAAGCGTTGTAATCCGGACCAGCGACATTCAGAAATCCCTCGAATTCTACGAGAACGTTCTTGGGTTTTCTTTCGATTCGATGATTTCCGCGGCGCCCGGCAAGCAAATCGCATTCCTGACCGACAAAGAAAGCGGCGCGAGCCTTGAGCTTTTGCATAACGAAAAGGGAAAGGCCACGGCCGCCGGCGGCGTCTCCCTGACCTTCATCGTGGATCAGATCGGCGAAACGGAGAAGTTCCTTGTCTCCAAGGGCGTGCGGATCATCGCGGAGCCCCGAACCATTAAGGCCGGTAAAAAAATCATGACCGCGGTCGACCCGAACGGAGTCGAGCTCGATTTCATCGAGGAGTAGGACTGACTCTTTCCCTGCCGTTGTTTTTGGCGGGATTTAGGGTATACTTGGGAAAACGACTTTTTTATTTTTGGAGGATTTCGATGAAAAACCGTGTAATTATCGCCCTGATTGCCGTATCCGCCCTCATTTTCGCGTACGGATGCGCGAGCGACCCGTCAACGACCGTTACCCGCGTCGACGCGTCCACCCAGACCGACTTGAGCGGATATTGGAACGATACCGACCTCAGGACCGTCTGCACGACGCTTATCGACGATTGCCTCGCGTCGCCCCGCGTTTCCAAGTTTCAGAAGCAAAACGGCAAGCTTCCCGTAATCATCGTGGGTTCCTTCCGCAATAACTCGGACGAGCACATCGACACTTCCATCATCAGCAAGAAGATGGAAGCCGCCATCGTGAACAGCGGACAGGCCGAGTTCGTCGCGAGCAAAAGCGAGCGCGACGAGATTCGCGACGAGCGCTCCGAACAGCAGAGCTGGGCGAGCGAGGAATCCGTTAAGGCGCTCGCTAACGAAACCGGCGCCGACTTTATGCTGACCGGTTCGGTCAAGACCATCGTCGACCAGGCCGGCGGCGTTTCCACCCGGACCTATTACGTTTCGGCCGAGCTCATCGACGTCGAGACCAACAAGAAGATCTGGATCGGGGACAACAGCGACATTAAGAAGATCATCAAGCGATCGTCCGTAAAGTTTTAATAAACGGGTAACAAGGACGTTCAAATGAAAAAAAACTTGTATTTCGCGCTGCTTGCATGCGCTTTCACGCTCGCCGCCTCATGCGCGTCGGTCGCCCATTACAACGAGATCGACGCGGACGTCATGGAGGGCAATTTCGCCGGCGGCCTCGCAAAGGTTCGCGCCGCCAAGGAAAAGAGTTACGAGGCTAAGGACCGCGTCGTGTATTACCTCGACGAGGGCATGCTCGCCCATTTCGCCGGAGCCTATACCGAGTCCGCGGAGAGCCTGCAGAGCGCCGAGCGCGCGATTTCCGAGAATTTCACCAAGAGCGTCACGACCGAGGTTTCCTCGTACCTCGTCAACGACAACGTGCTCGAGTACGCGGGCGAGGACTACGAGGACGTGTACCTCAACGCCTTCAACGCCCTTAATTACTTTCACTCCGGCTCGACCGACGGGGCCCTCGTGGAAATTCGACGCGTCGACAATAAGCTGAAGGGAATCGCGACCAAGTACGGGACGGCGACGACGAACGCCCAAAAGGCGTCGCTCGATAAGTCCTCGGAGATCCCGTACGACAAGGAAGCGATGACCTCTCGCTTCACGAACTCGGCGCTCGCGCGGTACCTGAGCATGCTCTTCTACCGCAGCGAGGGCCGTTTCGACGACGCGCGCATCGATCGCGACCAGGTTAAGCTCGCGTTCGCCAATCAGCCGTTCGTCTATTCGTTCGCGCTTCCGCCGTCTCTCGACGACGAGCTTTCCGTCCCCAAGGGGAAGGCTCGCCTCAACTTCATCAGCTTCAACGGGATGTCCCCCGTTAAGCACGAGAGCGTCACCCGCATTCGAATCAGCCACGATAACTGGATAAAGATTTCCCTTCCGGTTATTTTCCGCCGTCCCTCGGAGATCGCGCGGACCGAGGTCAAGTTCGACTCGGGCGAGACCACCGACCTCGCGCTCATCGAGGACCTCAGCGCCGTCGCGGAAGAGACCTTCCGTCAGAAGGCCGGGTTCATCTATTTCAAGACTATCGTCCGGTCGATCGCTAAGACTACCACTTCGGCCGTAATGGACGAGGCGTCGGACCAGGCGAGCGGCGACGCCGCGCTCCTTCTGGGGCTTCTGAGCCTCGGCACGCAGATTTACGCCGAGGCGAGCGAGCAGGCGGATCTCCGGATGTCCCGGTATTTCCCGTCGCAGGCGCTCGTCGGGGGGATAAACCTCGCGCCCGGAAGCTATTCGTTCACGGTTAACTACTACGATTCGGCGAACAGGCTCGTTCAATCGCGCAGGTTCGAGAATGTCGAGGTTAAGGCCAAGAAGCTAAACCTCGTGGAGGCTGTATGCATAAAATAACCATCGTGATTCTCGCCTGCGCGGCGCTCGTCGGCTGCGCGAGCGGTCCCGTCGCCGTCGGGGGCAAGGACCCAGCGGCCTTGAAAGAACCCTCTTGGGTCATGAGCCCGCGAGAGTCCTTTCCGGAGGCTCGGTACGTCGCGGCATCCGCGTCCGGCTCCAGCAAGGAATCGGCGGAGAGAAACGCGCTCGGCGCGCTCGTCGCCATCTTTGGCCAGAGCGTTAAGGGCGACACTACCGTTTCCTATAGGTACAGCGAGGCCCTGAAGAGCGGGGCTATCGTGATGTCGGAAGACCAGTCGATCGACAGCGCGGTGCAAACCTCGTTTGACCTCGATACGGTCGTCGGCGCCGAGATAAAGGAAACCTGGTTCGACGGCAAGTCGACGACCTGGGCCGTGGCCGTTATGGACAAGGGTAAGGGAACGATCCTGTATACCGATTTGATCGAGAAGAACGAGGCCGCGATCGCCAAGCTCGTCGACATTCCCGCGGAGGAAAAAAACACGCTCGACGCGTACGCGAGGCTCGATCTCGCGACGACGATTGCGGAGACGAACGCCAGGTTCCTTAACGTCCTGTCCGTTCTCAGTCCCGCGGCGGCGGCGTCGAAACGCGGTTCGGTCCGCAGCGCCGAGGACCTGAAGGTCGAGAGCGTAAAGCTCGCGCAGGCCATTCCCGTTTCGGTTACCGTCTCGGGCGACAGCGACGGCCGCATTCAGGCCGCGTTCTCCGGCGTGCTCTCCCAGTCGGGATTCAAGACGGGCGGAAAGAATTCCCGCTACGTTCTCGCGGTCAAGATTTCCCTTTCCCCCGTGACGCTCGGCGAAAACCCGAACAAGTTCGTTCGGTACGTCGTCGACGCGAGCCTTACCGACAATAAAACCGGCAACATACTTCTGCCGTATTCCGCCTCGGGCCGCGAGGGTCATACGACCGTGCCGGAAGCCGAGAACCGCGCCATCCGCGCTGCGGAAAAAAAGATTAAGGAAGAGTATCTCGCGAAGTTCGGGGATTTCCTCGCCCAGCTTTCCGCAAAGTGATAGGTATCGCCGCCCGAGGGTGTTGATCCCGGGCGACGCTTATTGAAAGGTACAGATGGCGCCGAGCGAGAAGATCGCCTCTGGCGCGAATAGGTCGCCCTTTTCGAACCGCTTAAAAGCGGACGCGGAAAGGGTGATTTCTTTTATGGGCGTCCAATCGATACCGATGCCGACTAAACCCGATCCTCCGGCTACGATCGATACGTACGAGGCGCCCGCGAAGCCCGCGATCGCGGCAAGCCTCGCGGGATCTTCCGTTCCTGCCGCCCCAAGGCCTTGAGCGGAAACCGACAGTCGATCCGATATGCCGAGCGTTACGATCCCAAACCACAGATATCTATCGAACTCCGGGTACGCGAGTCCCTCGGCGCGCGCGGTGACGGTAAGGTCTCCGGTTCCGGTAAACGCCCTGAACGCCCCGGCGGAGACAGCCGCGTGGCCGTCGGTAACGGAAAACGCGGCATACCAGTCAAGCCACAGCGAGCCGTCGATCGCCGCGTAGGCGGAGTGCTTTCGGTCCTGTTCGTAGAGATAGCCGAGCTCGAAGGATTGCAGGATGTCCCAGGATGGGGTGACGCAAAGTCGCCCACCGGCGCGGTTCGTGGATCGCTCGACCGGCGGGAGATCGGCGAGCTCGACGAAGCTGAAATCGCCGAACGGCACGTAGAGCGTCCCGAGCCAATCGGCGGAGACGCGGTACTCGGAGGCGCTTAGGCCGGTGAACGCGGGGAAGGCCCCGAATATCGGGTCGCCCGCGTTGAAGAGGTATCCACGGCCCCAGGAGAGCGGCGCCTTTCCGGCGGTAAGGCGGATCGCCGACCCGCCTTCGTCCAGGGGAAAACGCGCCTTGAAATACGCGCGTTCGAGTTCGACCTTTCCCTTTCCGTCGAGGCTAACGCGCATGCTCGCCTTGACCGCGTCCGAGGGCGCCGCGTCGAGCGACGCCTTCGCGAGTCCGTATCCAGCCGCCGTTCCGTTGAGGTCGACCGTACCGCCCGCGCGAATCTCGCCCGAGACGGCGACCTCGGCCATCGCCGGGGAGGGAATCGCGACGGCGAGCGCTGCGGGGAGGAGCGCGGCGAGAATCGCTTTTCCGCTTCGCGCGAATCCGCCTCTTACCATGACAGCTCTTCCCGATTGAAGTACTTGGCTGGAATCGGCCTTCCGACTTCCATCTCGACGACGGTCATCTTTGTCTCGCTGTTTTTCTTCAGGAGATCCTTCATGACGCTCGCGAACGCGACGTTCTTTCCCGAGACGCTTCGGACGTCCTCTGAGAGAAGCTGGCGCATCGCCTTTCCGGAGGCGCTGTAAAGAATCGTCTTTCGCGCGACGAAGGTTTTCGCGTCGATCCAGAGTTCCTGCTTTGCGTAGGTTTCGTTTCGCGTCCGCGCCGTCAGCGTCACGCGTATGCAGTCCGCGCCCTCGAGCTTTTCGTCGGCGACGTACGCCGTCTCGTAGCGGTCGATCACGGTGCCCTCGTCGGTAAGGTCCTCGTAGGAGAAGTCGGATCCCATGATCGAGTCCTTGAGCGCCGATCCCTTAAGCCAGATAACCTCTTCCGCGTCGGGGTAGTACAGATAGATGTTCCCCTTTTGCCTGAGCACCTTTTGCCCTCGGTCGGGCCCCGCGGTGATGACGACGAGCACGTCGCCGCCCTTTCGGGAGTAGGTGGTAAACTCGTTTGAGGTAACCCCGAACGAATTGGCGACGACGAGCTTGAGCTTCGTGACGGACGTCGCGAACGTCTGGTTCTCCTCCATGCGGCGCACCGCGTCCTCGGCGCGGGCGGCGTTAGTACGCGCGGCGCCGTCTTGCGCGTTGCCGTCTTGCGCGTTCGCGGCCGCGAGCGCGAGGGTCCCGGATAAGAGGGCGGCGAAAAATTTCCTAGCGCCCGCGTTTAGCGTGTGGTTCATCGTGATCTCCTTTATCTGTCCGCCAGCGCCTCGGCTGGCTCTATGCGCGCGGCCATGCGCGACGGGAGCAGGCCCGCCGCGAGCGAGATGGCGACGCCGATCAGGAAAATAAACAGGTACTTGTCGGGCGAGAGCGAGGGAAAGATGACCTGCGAGAAACCCATGCCCTTCACGGAATTGCCTCCCATCGAGCTAACGTCGAACCCGACGCGTGCGGCGACGCTGAGGAGGGCGAAGCCGATGGCGAGTCCGGCCGCCGAGCCAAGGCTCGAGATTTGCACCGACTCCGCGACGAAAAGCGCGACGATGCGCCGCGGCGAAAGCCCAAGCGCCCCGAGCGTGCCGATCTCCCGCTTTCGCTCGAGCACGGACATCATCGTCGTGTTGAAGATCACCGTGGACGCGAGCGCGTAGAACACCGAGGCGATGATGGCGTACATAAAGCCCGCCATTTTGAAGAAGGCGAATACGCCGTTTGATTTATACCAGAGGCGAACGTCGAGCGCTTCGGTATCAAGCCCGGCGCGCGCGAGCGCTTCCGCGACTGCGGCCGGGGCCGCGTTCTCGTTCGCGCCGTCCTTGAGGAATACCTGCACCGAAAGCGCGTTGTCGCCCATGCGGAGGAATTCCCCGGCGACGCGCCAGTCCAGGAAGAACGCGCGGTTCGCGTAATCGGTGTTCGGCAATAGGGCGATCCCCGCGACGCGGAAGGTTTTTCCGTTGGACCCGTTGGTCGCGGTGCGCGTGATCGCGGTGAATTTGTCGCCGACGGACAGTTTAAGCTCGTCCGCGAGCCCCGCGGTAATCACCGCCCCGCCCGAGAGGGGCGCCGGAAGCGATCCCGCGAGGAGCTTGGTCGCCGGGTTGGAAAAGGTTCGCGAGGTCGCGAAGTCGACGCCCGCGGCGCGGCAGGGAATTCGCTCTCCCTCGCGATAGACGGCGACGCCGAATTCCGTGCGGGGCGTCGCGTCCGCGACGGTCGGAAGGGCCCGCAGCGCCTCGAGCGCCTTCGCGGTATCGGCCACGCAATACGCAAGGGGGGGCGACGCGGGGGGTCGCCACGTACGTCGCGTTCATTATCCGCACGTCGCCCGTCAGGTCGTTCTTGATGTTGGCCTTCATGTCGTTCACGAAGCCTTCCTCGAAGCCCACGACGAGCGAGACGACGAGGGCGCTGAAGAGCACGGCCGTAGCGGTGATTATCGTGCGCGTTCGATTGCGCCACATATTGCGCCAGGCGGTTTTCATCGTTTTCATGTTTGTCCCCTATGAGCGGAGTATTTCCGCGACTTCTTTGCGAAGCATTTTTCCCGACGGAAACCACGCGATGAAGGTCGAGATCGGGAGCGAGCCCGAGACGGCGGAGACTATCCCGGGAAGGTTCCACGCGGACCGCATGACGCCCGTGATTCGGTAGCCGACGTCCATGTCGCGGAGCATGAACGAGAAGTCGAGGCCCTTGACGATCATGAAGAGGTCGAGCGCCACGCCGCCCGCGAGGCCCATCGCGGCGCCGAGGAGGCCGATGCAAAAGCCCTCGACGACGAACATGGCGCGGATCCTGACGGCAGGGTAGCCGAGCGACCGCAGCATCCCGATTTCGTGCCTTCGCTCCATTACCGACATGAGCATGGTGTTCGAGATGCCGACCGCCGCGATGATGAACATGAAGAAGAGGTATAGTTTTGAGCCTGAGCTCTTCGCCTTGGTAAGCAGGATCTCGTCGCGCGCGACCTCTTCCCACGGGCGGACGTCGATCGGGAGCCCTTTCGCCGCGCCGGAAATCGCGAGCGCGTCCTCACGCGTTCGGCCTGCCGCGCGCGAGCGGATCACGTACTCGGTGACCCCGCCCTCGAGCGCGAGCAGTTCGTCGGCCGCGTCGAGCGTCATGAATACCCCGTTTCGGTTGACTACCGGGTTTTCCGTGGTGACGGTGCCGAGAATCTCGGCGTCGAAGGTTTGATAAAATCCCCCGCGCCCCTTGCACTCTATCGTGAGCGCGTATCCCGGCTTCGCGCCGATGTCCTCCGCGAGCCAGCTGCCGATGACTATCCCCGTGTCGCCCTTGGCGAGCCAACGCCCGTCGTCCACCATGCGCGCGACCGAGAGGGTTTCGCCGTCGCGTTCGGGATCGACCGCGGTGAGCGTCGCCTGCACGGAGCCCGGGACGGCGAACCATTCCTCGGTGAAATCGAGCTCGGCCTGGACGTTTACCCGGGGCGCCCACCGGCGGTCCCCGAGAAGGGCCTCGAGCCGCGCGCGGTCCGCGCGCTCGATGAACGAGTTGAAGGGGCTAACGGCCCTATCGTCGAAATACCCGGGGGGATAGGCCTTGATCTCGCCCGTCTCGTACTCGCGGATATTGCGCGCCGATTCCCGCTCCGTCCCGGCGAGCATCCCGTCGATCGCTATGGTGAACATGACCCCGAAGCCGATCGCGGCGGCCGTGATGAGCGTTCGACGCCGATACCGGAGCACGTTTCGCATCGCCATGCCGAGCGCGTTCATTGGATCGCCCCCGGGCCGCCCGCGCTCTGGCGGGTTTGCTCGTCCGAGACGATCTCGCCGTCGTGTAGGCGGACGATTCTCCGCGCGTGGCGCATGACCATTGGGTCGTGGGTGGAGAAGACGAACGTCGTGCCGTGGCGCGCGTTTAAGTCCTCCATGAGCGCGAGGATTTCCTCGCCGGTCTTCGAGTCGAGGTTCGCCGTCGGCTCGTCCGCGAGGACGACGGGCGGCTCCTTGACGAGGGCTCGCGCGATGGAGACACGCTGCTGCTGGCCGCCGGAAAGCTCGTTGGGGCGGCGGTTCTCGAGGCCCGCGAGCCCGACCTCCGCCAGCATGCGGGCGGAGCGCTCGCGGATTTCGCTTTCGCCAAGGCCCTTGCCTATCTCGAGCGCGAGGGCCACGTTCTCCATCGCGGTAAGGACGGGAATCAGGTTGTAGTTCTGGAATATAAAGCCGATCCTTTCCATCCGCACGCGGTTTCGCTCTTTGGGGCCGAGCGCGGAGATCGCGCTGCCGTCCACGAGGATCTCCCCGCCGGTAACGGAGTCGAGACACCCGATCAGGTTAAGCAGGGTGGTCTTTCCGGACCCCGAGGGACCCGCGAGCGCCATGAACTCGCCGTCGGTAATCTCCAGGGAAACGCCACGGAGGGCCGTTACCCTCTGCGCGCCCGTATCGTATTCCTTGATCGCGTTCCGCACTTGTATCATGGTCTTACTCCTTACCGCTTAAGTATAGTTCAGGCGTCGCCCTAATCGTTGTTTCTGAGCGAGGCGAGCATCCGCTCGATCTCTTCCAGGTATTCCGTCAGGGCCCGCCGTCCCGCGTCCGTAATCAAAACGTCCGTTCTGGGCTTATTGGCAACGAAGGATTTTCTCGTCGCGACGTAGCCCGCCTCCTCGAGGGTCTTAAGCTGAACGCTCAGGTTTCCCGCCGTCATCCCAAGCCGGTCCCGTAGGTCCGGAAAGGAACTTTCGGCGATATCCCCCGCGAGCGAGGCGAGGATCTTTAGCCTTGTCTGTTCGTGGATGATCTTGTTCATTTCGCCTTCTGAATCACGATCCCGTAGCCCGCGCCGACGGCCCCGCTCGCGATGCCGACCCAAAGCGCGACGTGAGGCTCGCCGAAAAAGAGCATGAGAATACCGAGCGCGAAAGCGAGCGCCGAAATCGCGTTAAGCTCCCGAACCGAGAAATAATGCGCGATCATCGCCATGGCGAACGCGAGGAACAGGAACGTGGCGGGAAGGAACGCCCACCATTCGCCCGTCCGGAACGCGAAGAAACCCACGCCCGCGAGCAAGAGGCCTACGCCATACAGGAGCATTAGGTAGAGCGATCGGAATTCACGAATGACGAAAAGGTCGAGAATGCTGAGCGATCGGTTTTGTCTGGCGATCGATCGGTGGATGATAACGGTTTTATAGGCGGTTAGGGCTATGGTCCCCGCTGTCGCGAAGGCTATCCAGAGCGCGCGCGTAAGGATTGGCGTGCCCGCGAGGCCCGAGGGGCCGGTAAGCGCGAGATCGAGAAAGACGAAGAGAATCGCGAAAAAGGCCCCGCTGAGGTAGCAAAAGGGTATGAAGGCCTTATCGAGAAAGATCGGCTTCATGATTCTGAGGTTTCCCTCGATGCTCCGCTTCATCTCGCGAATATCGTCGAGCGCCTTTTGAATCTCGGTGTCCGTCATGGGTATCTCCTTGGTGGTTTGCATATAAACAAGTTTATGGCATAAACCACAAGATAAATGTACTACCGACATGACAAACTCGTCAAGTGTCGGTAGGGAAGGCCGATTTAGCGGATTTTAAAGAGGATGCCGATGACGGCAAGGGTGATGAGAATCTGCAGAATCATGAACTTCAGGAGGACCTGCGTCGGTGACCAAGAGCGATTCTTCCGCATATGGTCATGAAGGGGAAAGCGGATGTTATGGAGAATCTTGATCTTAAAGAAGCGGAGTAGGGCGACCTTGAGGAGCCCCGTGCCTCCGTTGACCATGATCATGCCGCTCGTCATTAGGAGGAGGAAGGGGTTCCCCGAAACCGTGACGCAGATCCCGATAAAGAAACCGAGCGCGCGCGAGCCCGCGTCGCCCATGAGTACCTTGCTCGGGAATGCGTTGTGCCACAGATATCCCATTAGGACCCCGGAGAGGGAGAAGATGACGACGGCCCACTGGGCTCCGTCCTTGACGCTCGGGATGAGCAGGTATTCGGCGACCTTGGCGTGGCCGAGGACGAAGTAGAAAATGACGCCAAGCGAGAACAGCGCGAGCAGGACGAGCGTGCCGGAAAGCCCGTCGACGCCGTCCGTGCAGTTGGTCGTGTTGATCGAAACCCAGAGCACGAGGGTCGAGACGGCGAGGAAGACGACCGGATGCACCGCGATCGGCGCGCTCGTGAAGGGAAGCCAGTAATGCACGTCCCAATGGAAAAAAAAGTGCAGTATCGCGAGCGACGCCACGAGCGAGATCGCGAGGTCAAGCGCGCCCTTGAGGTATTCCCCCCAGGACGAGATGGCGCGGTCGTCGAGGAATCCGGTCAGCATGGTAAGCCAGGTGAGCAGGATGATGAAAAGCTGTGTAAGGCTGATCGGCGCGAAGAAAAAGGCGATCAGCGCGAAGATCGATATGAACACGGCGCCCGCGCCGGTCGGTTTTCCGACGGCGGCTTCGGCGTTGACGGTGAACTCCCGGCCTCGGTCTTTTGGCAGGAAGCGATAGGTCTTGGGAAGGAGAAACACGGTAACCAAGAAACCCGCGAAAAGGGCGATCGTGATCAGGACCGCGTACGACTGGAAGAGCCTGAAGGGCCCAAAGAATCGCTGAAGCGATGACGCGATGTAATACAGCATTGGGATATTTTATACCCTAGGCGAGGCTATTACAATCCCCGATCCGCGTCCATCGCGGCTTTGACGCTAACGTCGGTACCTGAGACGCGGATGTCGTAGCGCATGCCGCGCGAGGCCTTTGCCCAAACGGGATATTCGGGAAGTAGTCGGACGGTTATCCCGTCGCCTTTCCGGCTCGCCCTTACCGTTCCATATAGCGACGGTTCCCGCTCCCCGGAAAACGAGAGCTCAAAGCGTGACGTCTCCGTCTCCCCGTCGGGCAACTCGAGCGGCGCACGAAGCGGCGGTTTAAAACGCAACGTGACCCGGTCGGGGGAGAGTATCACGCTTTCGATCCCCGACTCAGCGCTCCCCGACTCGGCGTTCCCCGAGGCGAACGCGACTCGGTGTGCCGGAATCGTCTGGGCCGGTCGCTCGGCGAAGGTCCTAAAGAAAACCGACTCATAACCCTCCGACATAAAAGCCGAATACCCGGTGAAGAACGGCGGCTTTGAGATCTTTTGGTCGATGGGAATCGGGTACGTTTTCCCGTCGATCAATACGCGCGATTTTGGGCCGGAGACGGAACTCGCTTTTCGAAACATCGCGGGGAGTCCGCCGTCGAGGGCATGAGTACCGGGATCGGTGAGTCCCCCATAAGCGGGATCCGGGGCCGTCTGGGCGACGTACGAAAGCACGAGGGTTTTTCCGTCCGGCATTTCCAGCGTTAGCTTTGCGCCGAGCCTATCCCGAGTCAGGGCGAATTCGATTTTTCCCGCGCGGGAATCGCGCTCCGGGGCCGCGTCGGCGCCGGGATAATTGAATATGTCGATCTGGGTTTGGTCGTGCCGGGAGAGGATCGCGCGGATGCGCTCGGGGCCCTCGACGAAGGCTTCCACGCATTCGTAGTCCGGGTGGCCCGCGAACCAGGCGATGACGTGGTAGTCCGCGTGGACCGAGATTACCTCGAACGGGAGTACGGGGTTCGCCGCGATCGATGTCGCGGAGGTTAGTAGGATTATCGCGAGCGCAGCCGGGGTGGCGATTCGTCGGAACGTATCCGTGAGTCGTGTCATGTGTGTCTCCATCGGTTAGGTTTTGCGCTTTTAGCGACCGTCGAGCGGTATGCGGAGTTCGTTCCGAAACCTTCCGACGATCTGCTCGGCGACGGATTCCCGATGGATCCTAAATCCGGGATCGAAGCCCGTCATCAAGCCGCTCGCGGGAAGGAGTTCCCCGTAGACTCTATCGTAAAAACCTGACAGGTCGGCGATCGAGCCCTCGAAGCGTATGACGGCGTGCCTGCCCCCGGGGATCGTTTTGACGCCGATGGCGCCTTCGGCGTTCACCCAATCGGGGACCGTCACGCACGCGTCGTATCGCAGTCGGCCGTCGTCGGTAAGTTCCGGATTGTCCCAAGAGCAGGAGATCCTGAGGCTGTCCTTTCCGAGAGCCCCTTTCTTCGCCGCCCAACCCATCAGTTTTTTCCACGCGAAGCCGATGCGGAAGTCGTAGCCGCCGATATGCCTGACGTACGCGACGCGCATCGGCGGGCAATCGAGCGTCCCCACGCTCGGCGCGCTTTCAGTACGGGGATCAGTATGCCCCCGCGCGACGCGCGGAACTATCGAAAACTTGCGGTCTTTTCGTTTTTTGCGCGAGTGGTATGAGCGGGGAGAGACCCCGAAGCGCGCCTTGAAGGCTTGGGTGAAATGGGCGGGCGTGGAGAAGCCCACGGACATGCCGATGTCGGTAATGGAGAGACCGGAGTCCATCATCAAGGCGGCCTTTTCCAGCCGCACGCGCGCGACGTACTCGTGGTGCGTCTCGCCGACGATGGCCTTGAACACGCGATGAAAATGGCAGGGGGAAAAACACCCCTGCGCGGCGAGCACCTCAAGCGTCAGCGACTCGGCATAATGCCGGTCGATATAGTCGATGGCTCGATTGACGCTCGCGGCGTAGCTTTCGGATGTTTCCTCTCTGGTCATCACGGAAGTATAGCATGGGTTTCGCGCCCTCAGGCGGCCGCAAATCTGCGGCCGCAGATTTACGGCCGAGAATCAGCGCGCGAGAAGCAGCGGGATGGCGAGCGCGATGAGAAGGACGGCGGAGACGATCTTGATCGCGCGCATGTGACGCTTAAGGAGGTTTAGGAGCGGGAGAGCCCGGTCGAGGAAGAGGCCCGATAAGATGAAGGGGATGCCGAGTCCCGCGGAATAGGCGGCGAGAAGCATTGCCGCGCGGAAGGCGCTGCCGCCGTTACCCGCGTATAGGAGGATCGACGAAAGGATCGGGCCGACGCACGGAGTCCAGCCGGCGGCGAACGCCATGCCGATCAGGAACGCGCGCAGCGCCCCGATCCTTCCGCTCGCGCGTGGGGAGGCTCGGCGCTCGAAGCGGAGGAAGGGGATGAAATCGAAGAGGATGTTTATCGCGAGCAGGATGACGACGACGCCGGCGACGCGGGTAAGCGCGCGCATGACCGCGCGGGACGAACCCATGCCGACGAGTCCCATGCCGCCGCCGAAGGCGAGCGCGAGCGCGACGAACACGACGGTGAAGCCCGCGACGAAGGTGGCCGATCGGCCGAGTAAGACCCAACGGCGCCGCGCGCCGCGGAGGGCCTCGACCGACTCACCCGAGATAAATGAGAGGTATACCGGGATGAGCGGCAGAACGCAGGGGCTCAGGAACGACAGAAGCCCCGCGGCGAGGGCGGCGAAAAGGCCAGGTACGTCCGTCATCGCGCGGCCAATTCCTTGAGGATGGCGACGAGCTCGGGATCGTCATACTCGCGCGAGCCGACTATCCCCGCGATTATGCGCCCGGTTTTGTCGACGATATAGGTCGTGGGAATGCCTTGAGAGGCGTACGAGCCGCCGAGGTTACCGTCCCCGTCCAAGTATACCGGGAAGGTATACCCCTTCGAGGTGATGAAGGACCTGACGGTCTCGGGGCTTTCTCCGGTGCTGATCGCGGCGATGGCGAAGTTTTCGCCCCGCATCAAGGCGTTCAAGCGCTCGATCGAGGGCATCTCCCGTTTGCACGGAGGGCACCAGGTCGCCCAGAAGTTAAGGAGCGTAACCCTGCCGGAGAGGGCAGAAAGGTCAAGCGACTTCGCTGACGGCTCGAGGGCCGCGACGGTGGCTGGCTGTAAGTCCACTGGTTTGGGGAACACGTGAAAGCCGAGTTTCGCCAGGCGAGCCGAAACGTCGTCCGCCGGTTGCGCGCCTTGCGCGTTCGCCGCGCGGGGAGCGCATGCCGAAAGGAGCGTAATTAAAGCCACAAACGAAAGGGTCGTCCTTAGTATGGTTTTCATGCTTCTAATATACTGGAAAAGTCGCGGGCCGTCGGTGACCTTCATCACAAAGTGGGGGTAGGCCGGAATCGCGCCGGAAACGCGTCCGGAAACGCATGCGTTTCCGACTCGTTTCCGGGGAAGTCCGGCCGAGGGGGAGCAGGGGCGAGCGCGATCGAATCGGGCGGCGAGCAAAAAACTAGCCGCCCGGAATCACGCGCTCCCCCAAAAATCTTAGTGCTTAAAGTGCCTTACGCCGGTGAAGACCATCGCGATGCCGAGTTTGTTCGCGGCGTCGATCGAGAGCTGGTCGTTCATCGAGCCGCCGGGCTGGACGATCGCCTTGATGCCGTACTTCGCGGCCATCTCGACGCAGTCGGGGAAGGGGAAGAAGGCGTCCGAGGCCATGACGGTCGCGCCTTCTTTCGAGACGGAGCCATCGAGCATCGGGAGCCCCGCGTCGGTGATCGCCTTGCCGCGCGCGAGCGACTGCTCGGTGGGCCATATGCGGTTTACCTGACCGCCCGCGAGTCCGACCGCGACGCCGTCCTTTACGACGACGATCGCGTTCGACTTTACGAACAGGGCCATCGTCATGCCGAAGGCCATCTCGGCGGCTTCGCTAGCCGTCGGCGCCTTCTCGGTCACGACCTTCCATTCGGAGAAGAGCTTGCTGTCGCGGCTCTGCACGAGCACGCCCCCGTCGACGCTCATCGCCTCGGTGAACGCGGCGGGCTTTACGTCTGCCTTGATGAGGCGCACGTTTTTCTTTTTGGTGAAGACTTCGAGGGCCTCGGGGGTGAAGTCCGGGGCGACGACGACTTCGAGGAAGATCTTGGTCATTTCCTCGGCGGTCGCCTTGTCGATCGGCTTGTTGCAGCCGATGATGCCGCCGAAGATCGAGACGGGGTCGACGAGGTAGGTTCTCTGGTAGGCCTCGAGCACGGTCTTACCCAGGGCGGCTCCGCACGGGGTGTTGTGCTTGAGCGCGACGCAAATCACCGGGCTCGCGCCGCCCGAAAGTTTCGCCGCCGCGTCCTTCGGGAACTCCGCGGGGAGTTCGTTGATGAACGCGTCGTAGGCGCACGCGGCCTTCCAGGCGACGTCGAGGTCGCGCATGTTGTTGTAGGAAAGTTCCTTGCCCTGAATCTGCGTCATGCCGCCGAAGGCTCCCTTGGAGTCCGCGGTAAGGTAGAGCGCGGCTTCCTGGTGGCCGTTCTCGCCGTAGCGGAGCGACTGCTGGAGCTTGTAGGGCACGGTGTAGAACTCAGGCCACTTGGGCGAGTTTTCGGATACGGGTTTTGACGCCTCGCCGAGCATAAAGCGGGCAACGGCCGCGTCGTACGCGCTCGTTAGGTTAAAGACCTTTCCCGCGAGCCGGCGCTTGAGGTCCATCGGGATCTTCGTCGCGTCCTGGCCGGCGGCGTCGAGGGCGGCCATAACCTCGGGATAGTCGACCGCCGTCGTGAGGACGAGTACGCCCTCGTGGTTCTTCGCCGCGGAGCGGAGCATCGTCGGCCCGCCGATGTCGATGAACTCGACCGTCTCCTCGAACGTGAGCCCGGCCTGTACCTTCTCGAAGAAGGGGTAGAGGTTGACGCAGACGAGGTCGATGGGATCGACGCCGAGTTCCTTGATCGTTTTCATGTGCTCGGGGTTTTCGCGGATCGCGAGAAGCCCCGCGTGAACCTTGGGATGAAGGGTTTTAACGCGGCCGTCGAGGCACTCGGGGAAGCCGGTGACCGAGCTTACGTCGGTAACGGGTACGCCTGCGTCGGCAAGGTGCTTTTTGGTCCCGCCGGTGGAAAGGATCTCCCAACCGTTTTTCACGAGATACTGTGCCAATTCAAGCACGCCGTCTTTGTAGAAAACGCTGATGAGCGCCCGCTTTTTCATGATAACCCCTTCATTATGTTCGGCGGGTTTGATTCCCCGCAGCTTGTTATGAAGCTATCGTGCGATAGCTCATCAAGCAATTTGTGATGAGATGGTACGGGGTATCAAATCCCGCCAACAATCTAATTCCTTGCATAACCTATATACCCCGGAGCTTGCTCCGGGGTTGTTGATCAAATGGTACTGGATGGCAAAGCTTAGCAAAAAAGCGGGGTTTCTGCAATCATGCTACCGGATACGTAGCGTTATGTAAGGGCGACGTTAGCGCGAATAGGCGAACTTTTTTGTCTTTATCGCGGAGTCATGGTACTATGGTAAAAATACTCTATCGTTACGAGGGTCTGACCCCATGCTGAAAATAGTATTGCTCTACGACTCGGTCGACGAGGACGCGAAGGTTTTGCATCAAGCGCTGCGGATTCAGGCGAACAAGGTGGGCGAGGCGTACTCGTTCGACGTGTCGCGCGAGCTTCCCGCCGCCTGCGAGGGTTGCTTTGGCTGTTGGACCAAAACCCCGGGCCTCTGCGCGCTCCCGCGCGACGCGGGCACGTCGTACCTGGAAAAGTCCTGGGACGCCGACTACATCGTGACCGTCTCGCGGATCCTCTGGGGCGCCTTCAGCATGCCCATCAAAGCCTATACCGACAGGCTCATCCCGACGATGCTTCCCGGTTTTAAGAAAATGAGCGGGATGATGCGGCATCGAACCAGGTATGGCCGCATCCCGATCCTGCTCGCGTGCGGGTACGGCGCGGCCTCTCTCGCGGAAGAAAAAACCTTTTGCGATTTCGCCCGCGCCCAGCGCAAGCAAGGCGGGGTTTCCCGCGAGTCGGGGAGCTTCATCGTCCCGCGCGGGGCGTCCTCGCAGGCGCTCGCGGGCGAGTGTTCCAAGTGGCTCGCCAAGGAACTTACGAAGGAGCCCGTCAAATGAGGATAGCGGCGATTAACGGAAGCCCGCGCGGCGAAGCGTCAAACTCCCGCGCGCTGATCGCGACCCTGCAGGGCGCCGTCGGCAAGGGGCATGAGTGGCTCGTCGTCTCGCAGATTCAGCAGGAGCGCAACCCCAACGACTCGATCCTCGACACCATCTCCACCTGCGACGCGCTCGTCGTTGCGTTCCCCGTGTACATGGACGCCTTGCCCGCGTCGTTGATGCGTTTCCTCGGGCGATACGCCGCCCGCGCCGCGCGGTCGGGCGCCGTCCGCCGCGGACAGCGCGTGTTCGCGATGGCGAACTGTGGCTTTTACGAGGGGGAGCACTGCGCGGTCTCGCTCGATATCATGCGGCGCTATTGCGAGTCTTCCGGCCTCGTCTGGGCTGGCGGCATCGGCGTCGGGACCGGCGAGATGCTGCAAAAGGTTAAAACCCGACGCCCGGACTCGGGCCCAAAGAAGCCGGTCTACCGCGCCGTCAAGGCCGTCGCGGGCGCGATCGTCCTCTCGAAGGACGCGAAGCTTCCCGATACGATCCTTACCCATCATGGGGTTTCCTGGTCGGCGTACAAGGCTTCCGGCGACCGCGAGTGGAAGGCGCGCATGCGCGCGAATCGCGTTAGGAAGAAGGACGCGCTCGCCCGCCCGCTCGAGGCGCTCGTTAGGGCGCCGCCCGGGCGAACCGCCCGCTAAAACGCGGTCCTGACGACCCGCTCGATCGTCGCGTCGACTTGGTCTTTCGGTATGAAGTTTTTCTGCGTGATCAGGATGCTCGCGATCCCGTGAACCTTCCCCCAAAACCCAAGGAGGATCTCGCGGTCGGAAAGTTCCTTATATGGGCCGTCGTCCCGGACCGGGAGCGCGAATCGGCGCAATATGTTAAAGCCGCTCGATTCCGGCAAATCCTCAAGGTTTCCGCAGCCGTCGCTCGGGCCGAAAAGCGCCAAAAACAGGCTCCCTTCGGAGGGTAGCATCGTGAAGAGCGTCAGGAGCTCGGGCCTGCCGACGAAAAAGCGCACGTACCCGACGCCAAGCTG
>JACCEE011319089.1_pt1 | contig 18580 bp, 19 predicted proteins | sample 7449931 | NCBI WGS metagenome assembly JACCEE01 (sample SAMN15323457, study PRJNA562643) | freshwater metagenome | isolation source: river surface water | place: USA:Blue River Watershed | collected 2017-08-19 | reverse complement strand
GTAATCAATCTCGATATAAGTAGCGACATCTGCACTTGTACTGATTTCATCTTCATCAAATGTAAAATGATCTTTAACCCATACATCTGGGAAATCTTGTGATGCTTCTTCTAGTTTGATGTATGCATTATGAGGGGCTGGTTTATCATCCGTTCTAAAGAAATATTTATCGTTGATACCAGCTACTGCATCAAAACGATAAGGAACATAACTCTTCTGTAATAAAGCCAATGCATTAACAGAATCAGGATTCTTCTTTCCATTTTGAGCAACTGAACCAGCTCCACCATAGTGAACAAGAGCAGTTTGCCACTCGTTATAGATTCGAACAAATGGGACACGGATCGATCTTAATGGTCCAACTTTTTCTGGGAACTCACCTTCGAAAATTGCCATAAAACGTGTTTCTAAATACTCTTCCTTAATGACCTCATAAACAACATCTGCTTTACTTAATCCATAATGAGGACGAGCGACTGCAGAGTTATTAACGAGTACCGCAACAGCTTTGTATGTTTGTGTTTCGCCTTCTTCTAAAGGGTATCCATCAAACTGATTGCGTATAACTGGAACCTCAGGTACAACAACTTCTTCCTCTTCAACAACCTCTTCTTGTGGAGCACTACAACCAATTAAGGTAAACAAAACAAGGGTAAGCATAATTATTTTCTTAAGCATGTAATTTGTTCCTCGCGATAGTTTTATTATAAACAATCCTTGAGGTATACTCCATATAATCTAAGTGTTTTTAATCAATTATTAAAACAAACAAGTCATTTTAACTTGTTTGTCATAGTTTCTATTCTTTCTTTTCTGGATTATCTTTCTTAATAAACTTCTTAAATAAATTAAATGACTTATTTTTTGAGAACTTTTTGAATATGAAATAGATAAAGGCTACCGGCAAACACCATAAAATAAATTGAATTAAAATGAATGGGAGAGCAGTCACAATAAATACAAAACCAGTTTCAAGTGACCGTAAGAAATTTTGAGCATTACTACTAAATCCTTCCACGATCTTTTCCCATAGACTTGCTTCATCAGATGGAGAGTACTCATAGACTTCTCGAACGGATAAATTGAACTGAGTATACTCAATGCGCTTATCATAATCGAGTATCGTGGATTCTAAACGTTCGATCTCATAACGTGTATTCGATAACTCGTTTTCAATCATGAGTAAATCTGAGAGTGAACCTGATTGATTTAAGAGTTCAAGAAGTCGTAATTCTTTAGCTTTTAGTGTAGTAATACGTGCTTCTGTATCACGATAACTATCGGTCACATTATAAGCTTCACGACTCTCACTGACGATATTAGATGATTTACCAGCTTCTAATATGAAATCTTCAATACTTTTCGTAGGTATCATCACCACTAGATTTGCTTGTAAATTACTAAACTCAACCTCTGCTTTCGGTCTTGGAATATAGGAACTCTGAATATACCCACCGAGTGATTTAACGAGTGCTTCAATGTCACTGATTGTAGTGGTGTATTGTTTTGTTTCTATTTCCAAACCAATGGTTTGAATTAATTTCTCATCAGAACTTATATTAGTAACATCTTTAGATATACCTTGCTCATCATCAGTGTAGGAAGGAACCATTCCTTCAGACATCTCACCACTTTGATCGTTTGAACTTTCTTCACTAGGGGATAGAAAGGATGAACAAGAACTGAGTAAACTAATGAGTAGGATAAACAACAGTATCTTTCTGAATTTCATAAATGTATCCTCCTAAGCACATCATATTCTTTTTTCTGTTAAGATATCATTAATATTCAAAGTTGTTTTATAAGGTTTATGAAATAAGTGTAAATTTAATGTAAAAATTACATTTAGTACTTGAAATATTACATTTGGAGTGATAATATCTAAACAGAAAGGCTGGTGCTGGACATGAAAGATCAAAAAGATATGCTTATTCAGCATTCAACACGTTATTATTTTTATTTTAGTTAGCTAGGTTAATGTCACAACGATATTAACCTGTTTTACATGGTAAAAATATCTGCGTGATTGAATAACAATAAGATTTCTATAAAGCCGCGCAGATATGTGTGGCTTTTTATTTATTTCATTGGAGGGAAAGAAAATGAAAAAGGGAATCAAAGGAATTGTATTAAGTTTATGGATTATTCTAATGTTAGTTGCTTGTGCAAGTCCAACAGAAAATAAAGACGATATTAAAGTTATCGGTGTACTACAATGGGTAACGCATCCTGCGTTAGATGCGACCTTAACAGGATTACAAGATGAATTAGAAGCTCAAGGGATTGATTCAACAAAAGTAGAATGGGTCATTAAGAATGCGGATGGTCAAGCGGCCAATGCGGATCTAATTGCGAAACAATTTGTAAGTGATGGAGTGGATCTGATTTATGCGATTGCGACACCCGCTGCCCAAGCTGCAGTAAACGCAACACTTGGAAGTGATTTACCGGTTGTATTTAATGCGGTAACGGATGCGGTTGTGGCTGGTTTAGTTGAAACAAACGAACGTCCTGGAGGGAATGTGACCGGTGTATCGGATGCGGCACCGCTTGAATTACAAATACAACTCATCAAAGATTTCTTACCAGAAGCTCAAAAGATTGGAATGTTATACAACTTAGGCGAAGTAAATGGCAAGATCCAAGTTGAACAAGTTCAAGCTTTATCCTCACAGTTTAATTTAGAAGTTGTGGCCATGGGAGTCACAAACAGTGATGAAATCGCATCTGCAATGACACAACTTGTGAGTGAAGTGGATGCCATCTATAACATAACGGATAATCTTATCGTTACCGCAACCTCGATTATTGTAGATAAAGCAAATAGTGCTAACATACCTGTATTTGCGGCTGAAAATGGAGCGATGGATTTAGGCTTACTTGCAGTGGATGGATTAAGTTATGAGAAATTAGGAAGACAAGCAGGAAGTATCGTAAACGATATTCTATTTAATCAAAAGAGTCCAGCTGAAATCGCTGTAAGTGGTGCAGTTGATACTTCTTTAGAGATAAATGTAAAAGTAGCGGAATTATTGGGTATTACAATCCCCGAATCACTTAAGGCAAGAGCTACTTTAGTTGAGTAGTATGACAAACCTTATAACAGATGTATTAGTACAAGGTCTAGCCTATGGTATCCTAGCCATTGGCGTAACCTTGACCTATAAAATACTCGACTTTGCCGATTTAACTGTGGATGGCAGTTTCCCCCTAGGTGCAGTCATTGCGGCTGTTTGTTTAATCAATCAAATACCAGTTGCGGCCGCAATGGCTCTCGCTTTTATGGGAGGTGCATGTGCAGGTGCGATAACAGGCATCATTCACGTTAAATTAAAAATAACAGGATTGTTAAGTGGAATCTTGGTCATGACAGGTTTATATTCGATTAATCTAATGGTAGGGGGGAATAAATCAAATATTCCTGTCTTCAATCAAAAAACCATATTTACAATGGGTAATTGGATTGATCTCATACCACCTTCGATTCAACCAATGTTTACACGCTTCTATCCAATACTTGTGGTGTTGATCATTGTGATGGTTCTTAAATGGATCATTGATTGGTTTCTTACAACACAACTTGGTTATTTAATCCGTATTACAGGCGATAATCCTCAACTCGTAATTGCGCTAGGTGAGGATATTGGAAAGACCAAAATTATTGCGCTTAGTTTATCCAATGGAATTGCGGCACTTGCTGGATCTGTGATTATGCAACTGTATCGTTTCTATGATATTTCGATGGGAAGTGGAACAGTTGTATCTGGTTTAGCGGCAGTTGTATTAGGTTTAACAGTATTCTCATGGATGAAGTCCATGAAAATCACAAGTATTGTTATCTTGGGATCGATTTTATATCGACTCAGCATCGCAATCGCATTAGCACTAAAACTGCCTCCAAGTAATCTTAAACTCATGTCAGCCCTCATCTTTATTGGCGCAATCATGATTAATAATGGTGATCTCAAGGGATGGCTTAACAAGCGAATAGGAGAAGTAAAATATGTTATCACTCAGAAACATTTATAAGACATTTAATACAGGTACTTCGAATGAGATGTCACTCTATCAGAATTTATCAATCTCAGTCAAAAAAGGGGATTTTATTACGATTATTGGTTCAAATGGGAGTGGAAAATCAAGTTTCCTCAATATGATTGCAGGTAGTTTAAATGCGGATGAAGGAAGTATTGAATTCTTAGGTAAAGATATCTCTTTAACCAAGGAACATCAACGTTCTACTACAATTTCACGAGTCTACCAAGATCCATTAAAAGGGACTGCACCTTCACTCACCATCCTTGAGAATCTTTCGATGGCTGCGAATAAAGGTAAACCATTTAATCTTAAAAAGGGTGTAAATCCTAAACAGATTGATGAGTTTAAGAAGATTCTTTCACGTTTAAACCTAAATCTAGAAGATAAACTAGAGTCTAAAGTAGGATTACTATCGGGTGGTCAAAGACAAGCATTAAGTTTATTAATGGCAACCATTGTGGAACCCCAATTATTATTGTTGGATGAACATACCGCTGCGCTTGATCCAAAGACATCCGAATTGATTATTAACTTAACCGAATCCTTGGTCGAAGAAAAACAACTCACAACCATTATGGTAACGCATAATCTTAAACAAGCCATAGAAGTGGGTAATCGATTAATTATGTTTCATAAGGGTAAGATTATTCTAGATATTGATGGTGAAGAGAAAAGGAACTTAACGGTATCAGAACTCATCAACTACTTTAATAAGTTGCATATCAGTAATGATTTAAGTGATGCATTATTACTCACTTAATAAGCAAAACACCTTCACATGAAGGTGTTTTAATTTTATATATTTATTCCTGCAGTATAGCCCGTTGAAAAGGCAACGGTCATATTATATCCACCTGTAAGTGAATTGACATCCAATGATTCTCCACAAATAGAGAGCCATGGATGTATTTTTGATTGAAGTGTTTTTGGATCAATCTCTTTTAAGTTTACTCCCCCCGAAGTAACAAACGCAGTCATGAATCCACGTGTTCCATGAAGTTCTAATGGGAATTTCTTTAACAATTGTTTAATATCGTCGTTTGGATAATGTTCTTTAAGGACTTGGATGAGTCGCTTAGGAATCCCATTTAATAATGCATCATCCTTACTTTTTTGGAGTTCTTCCAACGATACTGTTGGTAAGAAATCAATCACACAATGCACTTGATTATCTGGTTTAAAGGCATCGGTTAAGTAACTACTTGTTTGAAGGGCACCAGGACCCGATAAACCAAAGTGTGTAAACAATAAATCATGTATAACTGTAATTACTTTCTTAATGTTTATGTAACTTGTGATAGATACATCTTTGAACGATAGTCCTTGTAAGTCCTTAGACTGAATAATCGGTGAATTACTGACAAGAGGAACTTCTGCTGGTCTTAATTCTGAAATGGTATGACCTAAAGATTCAATTAAATCAAAACCTTGTTTATCAGAACCCGTTTGTGGGTAGGTACAGCCCCCCATTGCGAGGATTAAATGATCAAAATGAAATGGTTGTTTATCAGTCATAACACTCATACTTTCAATATCAATGCTTATAACACGTTGTTTATATTTAATCTCTACATTTAACTTCTTCAGTTCGTTTTCAAGCACTCGAATGATATCATCTGACTTATCACTTTTAGGGAAAATCCGATGATGATCTTCTTCTTTTAATTCAACTCCACGAGAAGTAAAAAAATGCATAATATCACGAGTATTAAACTGATTCAAACTACTATATAAAAAACGTCCATTACGAGGAGTATGTTTGATAATCTCTTCATTACTAACATTAGCGGTTAAGTTACAACGACCCCCACCCGTTAATCTTAATTTGACACCTAATCGATCATTACCTTCAAGTAATGTTACTTTTGTATCTGGATGATTTGTTTTACAAGCAATCGCAGCCATACATCCAGCCGGACCACCTCCAACAATTACGATATTTCTCACACGATTCTCCATTTCTCTTATTAGTTTAACAGATTGAAGCTTATATGAAAAATAAGGTTATTAGATAATCATTCTTTTGTGTTCAAATACTCATATTCATACAACAATGGATATGATAAAATCGAGTATGTGAGTGGAGGAAACTATGAAAATAAATGTTTTAAATTGGCTTCATAAGTTAAGTTCAGTTGTTTTGATTATTGGATTCATTGGAAGTATTGCGATAAGTGGATTACCTGTTTTTAATGAAACAGAGTTCTATCTCGTTTTTTGGGCAATTGTGATGCCTATTTGGGTCATATCGCTTGTTGTATTTCTATTATTACGTGCGTTTGAGGAACATATCATCTTACAAAATAAGATTCTTGAACGTTTAGATTATACATTTAAAGTTGAGGAACAAAAACGAGTTGAAGATCCTTTATCTCGTTTTTAATCGGGTTATTCTATGCGAGGAATGAGTTTCAGATTATTGCATGAAATGATGCAAGAAAAGACCCAAAATATATTTTTATCCCCTGTTTGGATTTTGAAATCAGGTATCGTAAGTGAGTTAGAGAAATACTACATAAAGGTTTACTTCTTTGCGAATGAAGATCGTTTAGATATCAAGGAACTGTATTTTAAACTACACTACAATGAACAAGAATTTGACCTTATGGCAAACGAGTTTGTACGTGCAAACTCGTATACAAATGATAAGGTTTTTGGTTGCACAATCCCTTTTCCAACAGAATTTGTAGGAGAAGAGTATTCTATCCTATTCACAGGCGTAAAACTTGGAGATACGGTATATGATTATTCCAACCATGAACGAGGGGATGTCTATTTTGATGTATTTATACCAAGTGAAAAGAAAAAGTTCTTAAGAGAGAATGTTCCATATTATTTACAGTTTCCACGTAAAGGGGAAACCTATTGGCAATGTACATGTGGACAACACAATCCTATTCATGCGACAAATTGTTATGAGTGTTTCAAAGAAAAGAGCATTATTGATCAACTACTCGAAGATGGAATCGATAAGGTTTTCTTAAACTATTATGTTCATGATAATCCATTTGTGTATAATCCAATGATGTCATTAAAAGATACTTATGATGAGTATACAAAGAATATTTCTAAGAAGTATTCGATTGATCTAGACTATGTTAGAGAGTTCATTGATTATTCGAGTATTCTCGAGAATGAATCTAAGATGATTGATGAATATAATGAGCGAACTCTCAAACAAAAGAAAGAATTTGTAGAAGATGTTAAACATAAAGCGATTGTGGTTTCTAGCATCATTGGAATACTTTTAGCTCTATTTCTTATCACAGTGTATGGTCCAAAAAGTATAAAGTATATATCGGGTTATTATCATTTATCACAAAAAGAGTATTCTTTATCACTCGATAAATTCTACTCTGCGAATGGATTTCTGAATTCAGAGGATATGGTAAATGAAGTATATTATCAATGGTCAAATGATCTAAGTGAAACAAATGTTTCAAAATCGATTAGTTTACTCGAACAAATCCCAAATCTTGATTATAAGGATACAAAGGATCGATTTTTGAATTTAGCTGAACAATATGGAGTTGAATTGTATGAATCTAAACAATACGAAGAAGCAATCCATTATTTATCGTTTTCAAATCGTGTTGATAAGTATCTTAATGATTCAAAGTATCAGTACTTACTATCACAAGACTTTGGTATCGATGATGTATATGAGTTTACACTGCTTGAGGAATTAGTAACAGATCGATACAAAGATTCTAAAGAATGGTTAGAAAGACTTTATTATGAAGCTGCTCTAAAGGCAATCGATTATAACTTTAAAGATAAAGCAATTAAATTACTGGATAATACAAGTTATGGTGATGCGAAAGACATCCAAGTAAATCTTGTTACTGAACAAGTCAATGCACTTATGTTAGAAGGTGATTATGATTCATCTCTTGATTATGTCGAGAGAATTAAAGATGATCCTAAAGGGCAAGTGCTTTATCAAGAAGTTATGTATCGATTAGCGAATCAATATGAAACCAATTTGGATTACGAAGGTGCACTAAAACACTTCCTTTTAATTGATGGATATAAAGATTCGAATAAACGAATTAAGTATTTGAAACAAACTCTTGCGCCATGGGATGTGGATATACGTTTCACTGAATCATACAATAAAGATATCGATGTAATGGATAAAGACTCATCCATTTATATTGAGATTACATTTTCAACTCCAGACAAATCGAATTATTTTGTGTCTGAAATAGTATTTATTTTTCCAGATGGACAAAGAGATAGCTTTTCACCTGAGTCAATGATTGAACATGATGAAACATTAGAGTTTGAGTTTGTGAATGGATTTTATCAAGATTCGAATTATCGACCAACAGGCACATTTACAGTTGAAGTATATTATGTCGGAATGGTTGATATTCTCATTGGTTCGAAATCAATTGAAGTTGTCGATTAATTTTGCATATTAGGTGACGAAGTGCTTTAATGAACTTAGGAAGGAGATCGTTCTATGAAACCTTTTCTACATTGGGCACCTAGAATATTATCAATTCTATTTTGCTTATTTATAATGATGTTTTCGTTTGATGTATTTGAAAGGAATGTTTCATTTATCGATATTCTAATCGGATTTATTATGCATAATCTACCTGTATTTGCCATGGGAATTATCATATTCTTTGCTTGGCAAAATAACTGGGTAGGTGGGATTGGATTTCTAGTAATCAGTCTATTCTTCTTTATCATGGTAAACTCAAATATGAATAATGGGAGTGGAGTTATGAGTCCTGAGTATTTATTATTAGCTTACCTGCATTGATTATTTCAATCTTATACTTTGTGGATGAATTTATTAAAAGGCTCGAGTTGTGATCGAGCCTTATTTATTAATAGATATCAGGTTCTGCTAGTGATGGAATCGTTTTCTTTTCAGGAACTGACGCAACAGCAGCTTCGGTTGTTAAGAAAAGTGCGGCAATGCTTGATGCGTTGAGTATTGCACTTCGAGTGACTTTTGTTGGATCAACAATACCCGCTTCGTATAAATTAACCCATTTTCCGTTTTTTGCATCAAAACCAATATTAGTATCAGCCTTTAATTGCATATCAACAATTTCAGATCCATCATAACCAGCATTTTCAGCAATCTGCCATAATGGAGTTAACACCGCTTCAAATACAGCACTAATACCTTTTTGTTCATCAGCGTTTTCAGCTTTAATTTTATCTTTTAGAACTTTATAACTTTGAACTAGAGCTGCACCTCCTCCTAACACAACACCTTCATCTACAGCTGCTTTTGTTGCATTGAGAGCATCTTCAATACGAAGTTTCTTTTCTTGCATTTCAGATTCAGTCGCAGCACCTACCTTTAAAATTGCAACACCAGAAGTAAGTTTTGCGAGTCGTTCATTTAAATTCTTTTTGTCATAATCTGAAACACTGATTTCACACTGTTTGCGAATCTCGTTAGCCCTAAGTTCTATTTTTGTTTTATCGCCTAAACCATTGATAATCGTAGTATCATCTTTTTTTATAATTACTTTTGATGCTCGACCACAGTCTTCTAAATTTACTTCTTTTAGTTCCATGTTAAGATCTTTTGAAATGAATTTAGCCCCAGTCACAATAGCAATGTCTTCGAGTAAAGCTTTTTGATGATCGCCAAAACTTGGTGCTTTAGTTGCGGCAACATTAAATGTACCTCTTAGCTTATTAACTACAAGTGTTGTTGTTACTTCATTCTCTAAATCATCTGCAATGATAAGTAAGGATTTATTGCTTTGTACGATTTTCTCTAATAGAGGAAGGATGTCTTGAATCGTGCTTATTTTTTGGTCTGTAACTAAGATATATGGATCATCCATGATAATTTCCATTTTTTCACGATTTGTAACCATATAAGGTGATACATATCCTTTGTTATATTGTAATCCTTCAACAATCTCAAGTTCAGTTTCAAAGGTGTTTGATTTATCAACTGTAATAACACCTTCTTTTCCTACTTTTTGCATAGCTTCAGCAATAATCTTGCCTATTTCAGTTGATCCGGCGGATAGGCCAGCCACATCGGCTATGTCTTCATATCGCTCAATTTTCTTAGTTTGAGACAATAGATAATCACTAATTGCTTTAGAAGCACGTTCAATACCGGTACGCATTAAAACAGGGTTGGATCCTTTTTCTACTGCCAATAATCCTTTATTAATAATTGCTTGAGCTAATACTGTTGCTGTAGTTGTACCATCTCCAGCTGTGTCATTTGTTTTGTTTGCTACTTCAAGAATGAGTTTAGCTCCCATATTTTGAAATTTATCTTCAAGATCAATTTCACGTGCAATTGTTACACCATCATTGGTTACTAATGGTGAACCGAAACTTTTCTCAAGTACTACATTCCGTCCCTTTGGACCGAGTGTTACCTTTACTGTATCAGCTAAGGTATCTATCCCAAGTTTCATTTGATTTCGAGCATCTTTAGAAAATTGTATTACTTTTGACATAAGGTCCTCCTATTCAATGATTGCTAAAATATCCTTTGCATCAATAAGTAAGTAAGTTTTGTGATCATATTTAACTTCGGTGGTAGAGTAGGATTTGTAAATAACAGTATCATTTACTTTTACACCTATATCGTTTAAAATCCCTTCCTCTACTTTTCCAGGTCCGACCGCAATAACTTTAGCCAAATTGGATTTTTCTTGGCTAGAATCACTTAAAATGATGCCACTTGAAGTTTTCTTTTCTTGTTCTACTTTTTCTAGTAAAACTCGATCTAATAATGGTTTTATCATACAGTCCTCCTTCGCTTAGCACTCAATAGTAAAGAGTGCTAACAATTACTATTATAAAAATCAGTAATTAATTGTCAAGTACCCTTGATTTATTTATGTAATTTGATTCGTTTAAATCTTGATTTAATATAGGAAATCAGTTACGATTTTGTAGGACAGGGCAGAGTCCGATGACTTTGCCTTTTATAATCTGTAAAGAGGAAAAATAATGGAAAAACTCATACTTCCGATAGCGAAAACACTCAATATTTCGGTATCACAAGTCAAGAATACGTTAGAACTATTAGCAGATGGGAATACGATTCCTTTTATTGCACGTTATCGAAAAGAAGTCACAAAAGACTTAGATGAAGAACAAATTCGTTATATCGATGAACAATACCAATATCAAAAAAACTTAGCAAAACGTAAAGAAGACGTTAAACGTTTAATTGAAACACAAGGTAAATTAACCCCTGAACTTGTTGAACAGATTGATGCGTGTGAAACCTTATCTTTAGTGGATGATATCTATCGACCTTACCAACAAAAACGTAAGACACGTGCAACAGATGCGATTGCGAAGGGATTAAAACCTTTAGCAGAATGGATCTTAACGTGTCCAGTTACTGGAAACATTAATGATGAGGCAAGTAAATACATAAATGATAAAGTAGAGAATGTTGAGGATGCGATCCAAGGCGCAAAAGACATTATTGCGGAAATGGTGAGTGATGAGGCGGATTTACGTAAACGTATTCGTGAGTACATTAACTCAGAGGCGAGGATACTTGTTAAGTTGAAAAAAGATGCGGTCGATGAAGAAAAGACCTATCGTGTTTACTATAGTTATTCAGAGAAATGTTCAACACTAGCACCACATCGTATTATGGCAATTAATCGAGGTGAAAGAGAAAAGATTTTAGATGTTTCCATGGATTATAATCGTGAACGCTTTGCGAAGTATCAATTGACGATGTTAACGCATGGAAAAGAAACAATTGTTTCGAGTCTGATTGATGAAGCGATTCGTGATGGATTAAAGCGTTTAGTTTATCCATCGATTGAACGTGAAATACGATCAAATCTAACTGAAATGGCTCAGGAAAAATCCATCGATGTCTTCTCATCAAATCTAGAGAGATTACTATCTCAAGCGCCGATGAAAGGATCGATTATCTTAGGTCTTGACCCAGCGTATCGTACAGGATGTAAGTTAGCAGTAATTGATCATACCGGTAAACTCTTACACATTGATGTGATTTTCCCACATCCACCAGTAAACAAAAAAGCAGAGGCTACCATCAAGTTCATTAGTTTATTAAAGAAGTATCAAGTCAACATAATTGCGATTGGAAATGGAACTGCTAGTCGTGAATCAGAAGCGTTTGTGGCAGATATTCTACGCACAAATACAGATATACAAGCACGTTATGCGATTGTATCTGAAGCGGGTGCATCCGTTTACAGTGCGGGTGATTTAGCGCGTGAAGAGTTCCCAAATTTACATGTAGAAGAGCGATCTGCTGTATCGATTGCTCGTCGATTACTCGATCCTCTATCAGAACTTATCAAGATTGATCCAAAGAGCATTGGTGTTGGTCAGTACCAACATGATCTAGCACCTGCGCGTTTACAAGAACGTTTAGATTTCGCTGTTGTGAAGTCTGTTAACCGTGTTGGCGCCGATGTGAATACAGCGAGTGAAGAACTCTTAAAACACATTGCAGGATTGAATAAAAATGTCGCAAAATCAATTGTGGCATTTAGAAATGAGAATGGATTATTCAAGAGTCGTACACAACTAAATAAAGTAAAAGGATTGGGTGCAAAAGCTTACCAACAAGCGGCTGGATTCTTGCGTATTCCAGAAGCAAAGGATGAATTAGATGCGACCGCAATCCACCCAGAATCGTATGAACTTGCCCGTAGAATTATGCATGAATTAGGTATTAATTCTCTTAAAGATGAGAATCGTAATATTGCCTTAAGTACTGCAAATGCACAATCCATTGCGGAACGTCTTAACTCTGATATATATACTGTACAAGATATCTTAAATGTTCTATCTACTCCATTTAGAGATTATCGTGAACGTTTTGATGGACCACTTTTACATAGTGATATCGTAAAAATAGAAGACCTTAAAGTTGGAATTACTTTAGAAGGTACTGTACGAAATGTGACAGATTTTGGGGCTTTCGTTGATATTGGTCTTAAGAATGATGGTTTAGTTCATATTTCGAAATTGAGTAAAGATCGTATCTCATCACCGTATGAAAAAGTAGCGGTCGGGGATATTGTTAAAGTTAAAGTTATTGAAATTGATTTAGAACGTAATAAAGTTGCGTTAAGTATGTTAGATAATTAAGAAGCTTCGGCTTCTTTTTTTATTCGATAAACATTTATTGTTAAACAATAATATATGATAGAATAAATCTATTAGAGGAACCATTATGAAACCGAGTTCAACACTATTTCTTAGGATAGTAATTATTATTTTAGCACTTCCCATACTTGCGGCATGTATCTTTGTCTATCCAATCATTACTCAAAGAGGGGCAGAAATATATCCTCAATTTGCCTTTATGCATTATCCATATCTGTTCATTTTATACTTAGCATCCATACTCTATTTCTTTGCATTATATCAAGGAATGAACTTATTAAAGTATATTGATCAAAACAATGCATTCTCTGATGACTCAGTAAGAGCATTAAAGAACATAAAAATTAGTGCATTGATCATAACACTATTACTTATAAGTTTTATGCCTGTAGCGTATACAATCGCAGATCTAGATGATGCGCCTGGGATTCTCTTACTATCGCTTGCGATTATGTTTACCCCTTTAGTAATGTCTGTATTCGCTGCACTACTTGAGAAACTACTACATGAAGCGATTCAAATTAAATCTGAAAATGATTTAACGGTGTGAGGCAAGTATGATCATAATTAACCTAGATGTCATGTTAGCTAAACGAAAAATGAGTGTAACGGAGTTGACTGAAAGAGTAGGGATTACGATGGCAAACTTATCGATTCTTAAGAATGGTAAGGCGAAAGCAATTCGTTTCTCGACCTTAGAAGCGATTTGTAAAGCATTGGATTGTCAACCTGGAGATATTTTAGAGTATCAAGAAGATTAAGTTTGCATTTTTAACACGTGGGTTTTAAAATAAAGCCATTGAAAGAGGAGATATTATGCGTATTACTGAAGAAGCACAAATGATGTTAATGGATTCCATAAAGGCAAACAATGCGGATGCTTTATATGTTCAAATAGAAAATTCTTGTTGCGGTGAATCATTGTCATTCGCTCTAGCGATGAAAGAGGAAGATGACACAATCATGACCATTGATAATGTACCTGTTATCATTGATCTTGTTGCACTAAAAAGAGCTGAGGAAGTCACAATCTTAGTGCAAGATGGAAAACTGTTTGTTGATGATAAAACAGTTAGTACAAGTTCCTGTGGTGGATGTTCTGGCTGCGGAAGTCACACCTAAAATGTAAATTCGTTTACATTTTTTTATTTTATGGATTATTCGATATAATAGATTTATAAAGGGGAAAGATATGAGTAACAATAATAACCAAAATCTATTACTAAAAGATAAGTTTAGTTATGGAATTGGTAATCTAGGTGTTGGTGTAGCAATGCAGGTTGTTGGGACATATCTCGTATTCTTTTCAACCGCGATACTTGGAATTTCTGGATCATTAGTTGGGATTGCGGTAGGGTTTAGTGTATTCTGGGATGCGATTACGGATCCTGTTATGGGCTATATTTCAGATATTACACGTTCAAAGCGATTTGGTCGACGTCATCTTTATCTTATAATCGGTGCACTTGGTGTAGCACTTACAATTACATTAAAGTGGATTATTCCATCCACTTTAAATTCGAATTTAAAGTTCTTCTTATTATTTATAGACATTATTCTATTAAAACATTCATTACAATTTATGTTACGCCATATACAGCACTTGGGGCTGAGCTTTCTACGGATTATCATGAACGAACTTCTGTTCAAAGTATTAAAACAATCTTTTTTCTATTAGGTTAAGCCTTTGTGTCCGTTGCGGGTCTATGCTTGTTTTTTCAACCGACTGTTGAATTTCCACATGGTCAATTAAATCCAAAGTCTTATCAAAACTTAGGCTATACTTCCGCAATTATCATATTAGTTACTTCGTTTATTTGTATATTTAATACGAAGCAATTTATCCCTAAGTTAAATCAATCACAGAATATAAACAATGATAATACGATTAAAATGTTTATTGATTCATTTAAAAGTACATTACAAAATAAAGCATTTAGGGCTGTCGCATTGTGTTATTTGTTTAATAATGTGGCATCTGCTTTCTTAAGCAATATGGGCTTACACGTCTTTACCTATACTTTTAGCTTAACAAGTCAACAGATTGCCACAATCTTAGGATTACAGTTCTTGATGAGTATTCTATCCCAACCATTCTGGATGAAATTTGCGGAACGTTTTGATAAGAGACCGAGTATGATTCTCGGTTTAGCGTTAAGTTTCTTTGCAGGAATATTATTTTTGGGATGTGTTGTATTTAGAGAAAATATTTTATCTCAAGCTCTTTATTTTGTTCCATATGCGATTGTAGCGGGAATTGGAACAGGTGCTTTATTCACGATTCCTTTATCCATGGTTGCGGATACGATTGACTATGATGAATATAAGCGTGGAGTACGATTTGAAGGATTCTATTATGATAGTTTGACACTTTACTATAAGTTATCACAAGCAATTGCCATATTCTTTATTGGGATTATTTTAGATTTTATACAATTTGATTCTTCACTCCCTTATCAAACTGATTTTACACTTTTGAGCTTGGGATTGGTTTTAGCTATTGGCACAATGTTTAGCTTTATTCTTTCTTACATTAGTTTACAAATGTATGACTTAAATAAAGATAAAGTTCAAAGGATACAAGAACAAATTTCACTCTTGAAGCAGAAATAGACTATCAAGTATAATAGTGCGGAAAGAGGTGGGTTATGGACGCAAAGTTTTGTAGTCAATGTGGAGCTGAATTAAGAGAAGGGGCTCTTTTTTGTTCAAGTTGTGGGGCTTCACTAACGAAAGAAGAACACAAACCAAAAAAGAATAAGGGGATTTTTGATTATTATAAAGACGCTATTAAGCGTTATGCAGATTTTACAGGCCGAGCATCGCTAAGAGATTATTGGATGTTTGTTGTGAGTAACTTTATTGTAAGTTTTATTGTTGGTGTTATATTGTTTGCCTTAGCAATCCTATTAGTCTTAATTATAAATGACTATATTCCAGCTACTTTATTAGTCATTATCGGTTACTTGGCTTATATTATTTTCTTGATTGTACCAAGTGCCGCAATCTCTGTTAGACGTCTTCATGATCAAAATAAATCAGGAGCTTGGTACTTTATCATTTTTATCCCATATGTTGGGGCAATCATTCTATTAGTCTTAATGTGTCTTCAAGGCACAGTTGGAACGAATCGATACGGTGAAGTAAGTGAATCTTAATTAAAGTGAGAAATCACTTTTTTTATGGGCATTAACCTACTTTTTAAGGATTTATTTGTTAAGATAACATTATGTTAAAAGATCTATTTTTAGAAATAAAAAGTTTTGTGAATGGTAAATCCATCGATGCATTATTACCTTCGATTCTTTTTGTTATTCTTAATCAACAATTTAATCTTACTATCGCAATCGCAGGATCTTTGATATTTGTCCTATTTACTTTAATACGAAGATTATTGTTAAAAGATAATATTAAATACAGTTTATTTGGCTTAGTCTCGCTTTTATTCGCTAGTATTTTAGCCATTTTAACCAATAATCCAAATACCTATTTCTTACCTGATTTACTCACCAATCTATTAATTGCTTTAGCGAGTCTAATCTCATTTATCCTACATAAACCAATTGCAGCATATGCGAGTCATTTAACACGTTCATGGCCACTTGATTGGTTTTGGAGAAATGATATTAAGCCTGCCTATCAAGAAGTTAGCTTTATTTGGTTTATTTTCTTTGGGTTAAAATCAATGATCCAAATTAGTAATCTACTAGGATCGAATATCAACTTAGGCTTTATCAATCTATTATTAGGCTTTCCTTTTACCCTATTTGTGATGAGTATTAGTTATATCTATGGTATTATTAGATTGAAACAACTTAAAGGTCCGAGTGTGGAAGAATTTATCTTAAAGAAGGAAGCTCCATACAAAGGACAAACCAAAGGTTTTTAGTTAATGTTGAAATCTTAACAATTATTTAATTTACTTAAGTACTCAATGAGGTTTAAAATAGTATCTTAATAAGAAGAGTAGGTCCATATGCGAAAAATATTAGAATTTAAAAACGTAACAAAAGAATATCAAATAGGTGAAATAAAAATTCAAGCACTAAAAGGTGTTGATTTTGAGATAAACGAAGGAGAGTTTGTTGTTATTTTGGGGGCATCGGGTGCTGGTAAGTCGACCATCCTAAATCTATTAGGTGGAATGGATCGTGCGAGCTCTGGCAATATTATTGTGGAAGATGTGAACATCGAAGACTTTAATGATCGAGAACTCACACAATATCGTAGAAATAAAGTGGGATTTGTTTTCCAATTCTATAATCTCGTCAATAATCTAACAGCGTTAGAGAATGTGGAATTTGCCTCATCGATTAAAAAAGATAGTTTAGATCCAAAAGAAATCATCGAAAAAGTTGGTTTAAGTCATCGAATGAATAACTTCCCAACTCAACTATCTGGGGGTGAACAACAACGTGTTGCGATTGCACGCGCTATAGCGAAAAATCCTTTGTTGTTATTGTGTGATGAACCAACCGGTGCACTTGATGATGTGACGGGTAGAAGTATCTTAAGCTTATTGGATGATCTAAACCGTGATTTTAATAAAACAATAGTTCTTATTACACATAACGCTCAGATATCAGAAATGGCTGATAAAGTTATTCATGTGCGTAATGGAATCATTGATTCAATCCATATTGTAGAAAATCGTAAACGTGTAGTGGAGATTGATTGGCAATGAAGTATTTAATTAAGCGTACGATACGAATCATTGGTAATACATTGACTCAGTTTCTCGCGATTATCCTTATTATTGCGATCGGTAGTTTAATTTTCACTGGATTATTAAGTACAATTCGTATTCTAGACACATGGGTTGATGATTACTATACTACCAATAAACTCGCCAATGCATGGATTTATGTTGATGGGGTAGATCAAACCGAAATAGATGAACTCAATAAACAATACCCTGACTTAAGTTTAGAAGGCCGTTATACCTTCAAAACTGATAGTGTATTAAATGGTCAATCCGTTCATTATGTTTTCTTAAGTGAAACAGAGATTAATGAAGTACAAATCATAAGTGGTAATAAACGAATCGATTCTACACATGTCATTGTGGATGAGAGTTTCGCAAATGAAAACAATCTTGAACTTGGTTCAACTTTTAACGTTAAACTCAATCAAGACTATGAGTTTACCGTAAGTGCATTATTCCAAAGTCCAGAATTTAGTTATAAATCAAAAGACAACTCCGATGGCGCAAGTAATAAGTCTGGGGTTGGAGTTATATATGTTAGTGAAGAAGTAATCATCCAAATGCTTAGACAAACAGATGATTATCTCGATGCAGAAATTGAGATTAAAGATAAATTAGAAGAAGCACAAATTGAACTTGATGATGCGTATCAAACACTTTTGCGTGAACAAAAGAATTTTAATCGTGAAAAGATTGATGTTTATGCAGAACTTGATC